>OKSI01000017.1_pt1 | contig 58559 bp, 52 predicted proteins | sample 1606221 | NCBI WGS metagenome assembly OKSI01 (sample SAMEA3879540, study PRJEB24766) | human gut metagenome | biome: human-associated habitat; feature: feces | place: USA | collected 1985/1987 | reverse complement strand
CAAACCAGAAGCAGTTGCAAAGAAATTTGTTTCGTCAAGCAGTATTTTAAGTGGCTCATACTGAGTTGCGATACAATGAAGTTCCATAGGCGTTTTTTCCATGGATATCTTGTATTTTCCTTGGAACTTTTTGCTCCAATTGTAAGTGTTTTCTGTACACCACGCTCTCATTTCTGCAATACAAGCGTCATCTATTTTTTCAGGATGATTGCCGAGGTCTGCTATTTTCTTTTTTTAGTATCGTCCGTGATTCGGTATAGTGGTGCAAGGTTCATGCACGGATAACTACCCTGATTTGACCCGTATTTCCGCAGAATCTTTCCGAGTTCTGCATCGACCGAAGAAATGCCGATTACCTTTCCGGCAGAGACTTTAATGCAGACACAAGGTGCGTTGCTGCGAATGTTTGGGATTGGTTGATATTTTCTGTGCCAACTCTGTGTTTTGATGTCTTCGTTGTGGAGTACTTTTGAAAGTTCATACAGCTCATTGATCACAGGCAATCACTCCTTTTCGGATATTCAAGCACTCCGTGATGAATACATAAATCCGTATCAAAAACAGCCTGATATTCGGAGCGGTATCCCTGTTGAAACATTCCGCGCAGCATGGATGGAATATGAATATCGGGAAGCTCCATACAAACCTGTGTGCTCTCACGAAATGGGCCAAAATAAGATGGTGTAAATTCGCTCCACCCCAAAGACAGCGTTGCATAAGATTGACCTCGCAGCAAACGCCGATTGAACATTTCCTGATAGGCATGCCCCGGTGAGGTCGTGTGGCGATCCCATGTAAGTGCGCTCTGTGGAAGCTTTGACTTATTCGGATTTGGAACCACATCTGCATATAGCCGATAGCAGACATCAGTCAGCACCGTAGCAAACAGTTGATAATTGTTGCCCTTCTTAATGGAGTCACTTTTACGAAGTGGTCCTCCGTAATTCGTTGCATAGGAATGATAATGCGGGACAGAACACAACTCTACTTTCTTGGGAATTACAAGAACAGCCGGGCCCCAAAGAACACTTTCAAACAGGCCGCGCACGGCGGAATAGGTTGGTGCCGGATAGCTGCACGGAGAATCACCGCTGTCTGGTCTTGTCCAAAGCGCAGTATTCCCGGCAATTTCCATGGAGACTTGATATAACTTCAGATTCATGTGCATCGCTCCTCTCCATTTTTACGTTATAACATATTGCCATATGGAAATAAAGGAATGCGGAATAAACATACTACACTTTTCTGTTGTTTCCGCATCTAAAGAAAGACTGCTCCCCAATGATGCAGGCTTCCTTTTGTTTTTTCTCCGCACCGATGGCAAACTGCGTTTTTTCAGTTTGGGTACCGCAGTGTGAAGAAAAATGCAGGTGTCCAGAGGGATGCAATCCCTTTGGCTCAGGGTTTCCAATAGGGGCGAGCAGCACCCTGTTGGCACACGATTTTGCGCGGCAAAGTCTAGTGTGTTATACCTTTTGCGACCGCGACGCTGGAAAGGAGCTGTCACCGTACCGGACAGACCATTTCCTGTGGCAGCAGAAGGACGGATATTTGCAGGCACAGGAGGCTTGCGGATATTCGTTCTTCGGGTGTAGGCGATGCAGCAAAGCGCAGGTTGAAGACCGAAACTGTGCTGCATCGCCGGGGAGCAAAAGGTATATAAAGCCCGCCGAAGCGACGCGTTTCCCCGAAAGGTCATCGATCATTCATCCATCATTTCATCGATCTTTTTTGAAACGGCAATCCATGCTTCTATGATGGATGCAAGCAAAAATGTTCGCCGCTGCTCATACCACCACGGCAGTTCCAACCACACGTTATCCAGGGCTTGCGCTTCGGTTTTTTTCGCTCTGCTTTCGGACAGATGAAACGCTTCGCCGTCTCCGTCAGCGGATGCTCCTTTTCATCATCGAAGCCAAAGCGATAACGGAGATATCGTTTCTCTCTGGCTTCGATCATTTCAAGCGCACGGTGGATATCGTCGTGACGTTCCTGTGCCAGATAAATTTGCTCCGGTGTCTGCTTGGTGGGATCGGCAATGAAATTATGTTTGCTTCGAACCTCATCTTTTGTAAGCTCGTCCAGAGAAATAATGCTGTTCAGATTCTTCGCCTCAAAGGATACATTCTGTGAGCGGATGTAGTCGATCATGGCGTTCCGTATTGCAGGAGCGGCGTATGTCAGAAATAGGTTTCCGCTGTCGGGGTTGTAGCTGTCTATACAGCCGAGCAAGCCCAACGAGCTTTCCTGTGCAAGGTCGTCAAGTGAAATTCGCAGAGATCGGTTCAACTCCGCTTGTGCGCTCCGTGCTTCGTATGCAGTCTTTTTGATGAAGCGAAGATTGTTTTCAATCAGCAGATTCTGTGCCGCAAATCCCTTGGCAAGCTCGTCATCCAAGTAACCGGATATCAGATTTGTGGTGTTGGCAAACTCCAGATTTTAAAGCAGCGCATTGACCACCCGCGGATTCACCTTGTGAGTATACAGATTTCTCGCCGCCTGCACCGACAGGCCAAGCTCGGCAATATCATAATTCAGGCGGTCAGGGGTATCGACCTCGCCAAGCAGGAAGTCGGTGGAGACATTGAACACACGGGCAATGCGAATGATATTTTCGTCACCCAGCTTGTCCGTCTTGCCGCTGATGAAACGGCTCAAAGAACTTTCCGAACAACCGATACGAGTGGCAAGCTCAGCCTGTGTGTTCTTTCGGGATTTCATCAAGTCCTGTATGCGGTCACGGATTTTACCGGGGAGATAAACCTGTTCCATTGCGGCACCTCTTTTCTAATGGTGTGTTTATTACTTAAAGAGAGAAGTAGTAATTGCGGATTTTTTCAGCCATCAGTTTTCTGCGCATTTCAAGGAAATTGGTATAGTCTGCAATATCCATTTCCTCAAATCCGACAGGAATACAGTTCAGATTTTTGCGAAGCTCAACCTCATCAACAATGCCACCATAGATAGGCTTCTTTGTTTGACACTGATCGAACACTTTTTTCATATAGACACATGGTGCATCATCGCTGATTTTGATATTGATCTCCTGTTGGAGGAAAACATAGTTTGCAATCTGGTTATACATCGATTGCGGAACACCATTTTTCGTCAGATAGTTCTTGGGAAAAAGATGGTGGATGTCGCCTCTGTTTTCCAGCATAGCCTCCACGTCAACTTGTGTAGACAGGAAACCTCTGTCGTGGCTCTTTACCTGTGCAACAAGGAACATATTAAAGTACGGGCTGCTTGCAACAGAGGTATTCAAGCGCTGTACAAGGTTGACATTCCAAAACGCATCTGACAATTCGCCCGCTTCCGTGAGCTTAAGATATTCCTTAGGCTCATCGTAAGAGAAAAAGCGTTTGATATCGTAATCAAAGGAAGACTCGGGAGAGCCGGAATAACGACCTGTCAAGATCGTCAGTGCCAGCCAACGACGGACAATCTGCTCAATTTCATTGCTGTCAATTTTCCTTTCGCGCAATGCGAGGTAGAGCGCATATCCGAAGTTCAGCACGTTCTGGGAACGAATTAAGGATTTGCGAACAATACCGATAGAGCGGACTATCATCAAATAGCGCTCATAGTTGGTCTGATTCACAGCTTGCAGAACCGCTTCGTGAAGCTGCTTAAAGGAATCTTCCTCGATTTCAATTTTGAATTCTCTTGTTTCAAAATCACGGCCTGACAGCAAGCTAACAAGGTCAGCCAAACGACCTCGCTTGAATTTATAGGTGAATGCGACACGCAGAATGTCATTATATGTAGTTTTATATATGGGGTTGCTCTTAGCAGCCGCCCACTTGATTGCATCAAATTCCGGCAAGGCCGCGAATGCGATATCGTTGTTTTTGATATCTTTCAGATCTTCGGGTGATTCAAGCAAGTGGCAGAAATAATCAATTGTCTTGCGGGTGATATTGCCGCCATAAGTTTCGTTGGAGGAAATCTTGGACATGGCAAAGTCCGCCTGAGAAAGTACAACACCTTTAGAGTTGATACGAATAAAAATCTCCGTCACACTATCGATATCCAAGTCCTCAGCCAAAGTGATAACTCCAAGGCTGTTATTCTGAATACCACGAAGCCGGTTAACGATATTGTTTACCTGTGACATCTGATCTGTAATCTCATTCTTCTGGCAATATTCCATTACGAAGGAGAATGTATCAAAAGCTGGCTCCAGAACAGGGGCAATGTCAGGAATCCACTTGCTGCTTTTCAAAATGGCATTGTTTGCAACTTCGAATTTCTCTTCGACGGGGTTGAAAGCAATAGATATACGTTTCCATTTATAGTGGTCGTCCAACACCTCTTGTCCAACGATTGCAGCAGCCATTGCCGTAATACGCTGTTGCCCATCAATCAGAACCTTTTTGCCAGAGGACTTTGTTCCGTCCTTCAGCTTAACATCCGGGTTTTGCCATACAATGATGTATCCAACTGGAAATCCCTTATACAAAGAATCAACTAAGTCTCTGACTTTAGAGCTATCCCAAACAAAAGGGCGCTGCATCTCCGGGATTGCAATGCTTCCAGATTTTATATTTGAAAGCAATGTTTCAACTGTGTAGTTATTAACGCTGTAACGTGCCATACATTGTCCCTCACTTCAATTTGTACTTTTTACCCGCACCCCTGCCGATAATTTCGATCAATCCATTTTCATTCATCTGACGAGCGAGCAGATAGGCTCTCGTCTTTTTGACGTTCAACAGTTCCTGCAGATCTTCGTCGGTCATTTCGCCGTACTCTGCCAGATAATCCATCACAGTTTTCATCTGGGGTGTGATGGCTGCAGTGGCTTTGCCGGTTGTCGCCGGTGCATCTTCGCTTGCAGCACTGGCAGCATTCATATTCGGCAGTACGATTTTGAAAGCATTGGTCGTTGCCTCGATAGTGGGCTGTACAGGACAGTTTTCGTACAGCTTGAAAATACGTCGAATACCTGTACCGTAACTTTCAATCAGACGCAGACGGTGAAATATCTCTGCCAGTTTCTTGTTCCTTGGCTGAGAAACGCCGATGCGAATATCCTCAGTAGAAAGGCCAGGGAGAAGTCCGCCAAGCGAAATAAACTCCATCTTTCTGTCATTCACATTGATGATGATGCTGCCGCTGAATCCGTAATCACGATGCACAAGAGCGTTGAGCAGAGCTTCACGAATAGCTTCTTCGGGGTAATCCTGCTTATCCGTGCGAACAACTCCTTTGATCGTGGAAACAGTCTTATTGCACAGAGCAAGATAGTTTATCGCATCATCAAGCTGCTTGAACACGGAACCTCCGAACTCCTTGCTGTCACGGAACTCTGTGCAGAATTCATCTTTGAATACGGCAATTTTAGTCGTGTGATGGCATTGGTCTGAAAGCAGCAGAGCGAGGTTGGTGTAAATATCGTTCTGCGTGATGCCAAGCGCACGATATTTCTCGACGGAAAACTCCACACCGTAGCGCTGGAATGCAGTTTTGGCAGCATCAAAGGTCAATTCCTGTTCCAAACTGCGGGAATCTTCGTAGGTATCTCCGTCTGATTCTTTTATCATCTGGCGAATCTGTTCAGGAGATGCCTGAACGCTGGATGTGCCCTGACGAACATAAACGCCGGTGGGCTTCATGCCTTTGGATTTCAGATAGTAGGGCTTATAGCTGCCTTCTCCAACTTCAATCCGAATAACTCTGTTATCTTGGAGGACATACCGCACGAACATGGTCACATCCGGTGCGATTGCATCACGGATGCCGTTGGTCAGACGGGTATAGGTTTCATCCACATTGTCAATGCCAATCTGGTTGCCTTTATCATCAATACCGAGATAGATCACGCCGCCGTCCGTATTTGCAAATGCGATGACCTCCTTATAGATGTCATCGATCATCTGAGATTTATATTCAATGCGCTCGCTTTCATATTGCATATACAGCACCTCCATTATAGCTTACTTATATTATACTCATATTTTCATGATTTTCAACAGAGCGAAGTGAAAATTCACTTTTTATTCACTCTGAGCCGTGAAAATCACTTTTACATAGACTCGCCGCCCTTCCGCACTTGCATTTCTGCAAGAAACGCGGGAGGGCTTTTTTGATTTCTTGCAATACCTCCTGATTTTTTCGGTCTAAGGCTTTTTCTCCGTATATTCAGTTGACAAAGAAATTTGTCGGAAATATTGAAAGGAGAAATGCCTATGACAATTTTTGAAGCCGTGAAAACAACGGTCGCGCCGAGAATGGCGGCGGAACATTTCGGGCTGAGTGTCAGCCGAAACGGGATGGTCTGCTGTCCCTTTCATGATGACAGGCACCCGAGCATGAAGGATAACCGCGTGGAAGCCAAGCAGGAGGCCGACAGCACCATTACCTCTGCCGACCTGTACGCCATCTACACCATGTGGTGCAGCGACAACACCTATAAACCGCTGGCGGTGCGAACAGTAGGCATGACCTTGAAAAAGCACGCCGATGAGTTTGGATTAGAGCACGACAATCACATCCAGAACGCCCTCGGCAAGCGGGTCAACGGCTTCTGGGGCATCGAAGCTTTGGTGACACCGCCTATTATTTTATGAGATCAAACACAGAAAACACCATCCCATCCATCCCAAGCATCCCCAAAACCCCGGATAGATGGGATGGATGGGATAGATGTTTTCAAGTTCAACTGTGAAGGAGGACGTGGCTGCCGATCTGGCAGCGCTGAAACGGAAGGGGTATCTGCAAGGCAGGTGAAAACCGGAAAGATATTTGCGTGGCGGCAAAATCATTCCACGAAACCGCGCTGCCCGGAACCGCGCACCGGCTTCACGGATGCGCGTGGTGCTGCACGGAACTCTGCAAAGTCACGCGGTTTCGAAAAGTCGACACCCCTCACTTACGAAGAGGACATCGCCCGCCGCTTTTCCAGCGGATTTCGGGAAAACTGGATATTACGCCAAACAGCGAAGCAGGTTTTCGGAAACAGAAACCCGCTTCGCTGTTTTCATCACGAAAATTTGGGAGGATTTTATGAACATCAGAAATGAGATCAAGGCGCAGATCGTCCGCGCCGGTTTTACCATGCAGGAGGTCGTTGACCGGCTGGCCGAGGAATACGATTGGAGCGACAGCGTTTCCAACCTGTCCGCAAAATTGCAAAGGGAGAGCATCCGCTACAAGGAGGTCGTGGAGCTGGCCGACGTGCTGGACTGCGACATCGTGTGGGTGAAGCGAGGGGATCGCCGATGAAAGCGCAGTACGCGATTCTCCGCTTTGCCAAGTACAAGGGGCCGGAGATCAGCCACATCGAGTCCCACAACGAGCGCACCAAGGAGAAATACGCCAGCAATCCCGACGTGGACACGTCCCGCAGTCATCTGAACTTCCATCTGGTGACGCCGCAGCGCAAGTACCGCGCCGAAGCGGAAAAGCAAATCGCCGAGGCGGGCTGCCGCACGCGGTCGGACAGTGTGCGCGTGGTGGAGGCTCTCGTGACGGCCAGCCCGGATTTCTTCAAGGGCAAGAAAAAAGCTGAAATCAAAGCCTATTTCCAGGAGGCGCTGGACTTTATCCGGGAACACCAGGACCCGAAAACCATCATCTCCACCGTGGTGCATATGGACGAGAAAACGCCCCATATGCACCTTTGCTTTATCCCGCTGACGGCGGACAAGCGGCTCTCCGCCAAGGAAATCGTGGGTAATAAGAAAAAGCTAACGTGGTGGCAGGACGAGTTCTGGAAGCACATGGTCAAGAAATACCCCGATTTGGAGCGCGGCGAGAGTGGCAGTCAGACCGGACGCGACCACATCCCGCCGCGGCTGTTCAAGGAGGCTGTCCACCTGAACCGGATGAAGGAGCAGATCATGGCGATTCTGAACGACACCAATCCGTTCAACAAGAAGGCCAAGCTGGACGAGCTGGAAGCGCTGCTGGGCAAATACGTTCCCGGCGCGGAGGCTCTGCGGACGAAGCTCAAAAAGTATGACGCGGCCTACAAGGCACTGACCGCAGAGAACGCAGCGCTCGAAAAGCAGCTGGGCGCTGCCTCCAAGGAAAGCGTCCTGAAAAAACTGGAAATCAACGAAAAGCTCCAGGAGCTGGACGAGCTGCACCGCATGGTGGACGGCATCCCCCATGAGGTTATCCGTGCTTACACAGCACAGAAATGCATGCATCACGGTCGAATGAATCAGGAAATCTGAGGCAATAATAAACACGAAACGGAGGAATTCTATGGCAGAAATCAAGGAAATGAAGCCGGGCATGACTGAACAGAAAAAGCAGGCTGTCATCGAACAGCTCTGGCTGACTTATTACAATGATACGCTATTTGCAAAGGGACTGATCACGGAAGAACAGCGCAATAAGATGCGTTTGATGATCAAGAGCCGTACTGCTGCAAAGACGCGATAAGATAAATAGGGCGGCAATCGTGAGAGACACGGTTGCCGCCCAAATTTTTTGACAACTTTTCAGATCATCTTGAAAAGTTCGTTTATTTGCGATATAATATTTGCAGATGATGATATAGCGAACTTTTTAGAAGGGAGCCATTATGGATATACATTCTGTCAGGCAACAGCTGCGGATGAAAAGCATCTACGATATTCCGCTTCGGGTAACTTACTACGCCCGTGTTTCTTCGGAATCGGATGAACAGCTGAACTCTCTGGGCAACCAGATCAGTTATTACGAAGATTTCATCAGGAAGAACGCTGCGTGGACATTCGTGCCGGGATATATTGACGAGGGGCTGTCCGGTATCTCCACCAAGCGCCGTGAGAATTTCAATCGCATGGTAGACGATGCCGAGACCGGTAAATTTGATCTTGTCATTACGAAGGAAATCTCCCGTTTTGCTCGCAATACGCTGGACTCTATCCAGTACACCAGACAACTCCTGAATGCGGGAGTCGGTGTCTTTTTCCAGAACGACAACATCAACACCTTCGACGAGGACTCGGAACTTCGTTTGTCCATCATGTCCTCCATCGCACAGGATGAACTCCGCAAGCTGTCCTCCCGTGTGAAATTCGGGCATCAGCAGGCCATCAAGCAGAATGTAGTGCTGGGCAACAGCCGCATCTTTGGATATATCAAAAATGATGGCCGTTTGGTTATAGATGAAGATCAGGCCGTGATGGTGCGTGAACTGTTTGAGCTTTACGCCACCGACGAATACTCCATGAAACAGCTTGAAACTCTGTTCTGGGAAAAGGGGTACCGCAACTATAACGGTAAAAAGATTGCCCACTCCACCATGTCGGGCATGATTTCCAATCCTAAATACAAGGGCTACTATGTGGGCAACAAGGTCAAGGTGGTGGATATGTTCACCAAAAAGCAGAAATTCCTCCCGCCGGAGGAATGGGTCATGTTCAAGGATGAAACCGGTGAAATCGTACCGGCTATCGTTTCCGAAGAACTGTGGGAGCAGGCTAATGCCGTACTTCGCAGGAGAAGCGAGGATGTGAAGAACCGTCAGGGTGTTTGCAACCACGCCAACCTCCTGACCGGCAAACTGTTCTGTACCCATTGCGGCACTCCCTACTACCGCCGTGACTCCGTAGATCGGCAAGGTAACAAAAATTCCAAGTGGGTCTGCTCCGGGAAAATCAACAATGGCAAAGACAGCTGTGATTCTATCCCCATTTATGAAAAAGAACTGATTCCGTTGCTCTTTGAGGTGTTCCGTGATACAAAAGAAGCCTCCGCTGCTATGCTGGAAGAATACGAGCGGATGTACCGTTCCATGACCAGCGACGGTAACATCGAAAAGAAAATCGAGGCTGCACAGGCAACCATTGAGCTGACCCTGAAAAAGAAAAGCAAGCTGTTGGAATTGGTTGCGCTGGATAGTATCACCCCTGCTGATTTTAAGTCCATGACTGCCCAGTGTAACGCCGACATCAAAGCCGCTGAACAGGAGCTTGCCGAGTTGCGGGAACAGCAGGAATCCAGTGAGGAGTTCCGCAGCAATATGGAGCGTATCCGCAAGGTGCTTCGTGATGCCGAGCGTGACTGTCAAAACGGCGAGATCACCAAGGAGTTTATCGATACCTTTATTGATAAAATCTTCGCTACGCCGGAGGGTGACGGCACCATGCGGCTGGACATCAAGATTTTCACGGGTGAAAGCTGTGAAAAGTATCTGCAAAAGCTGAAAAGAAGGGCAAATTTCGAAGATTGTACGGGTCACACGTTCAAGAAGATGATCGAGTCCTACGAGAAGAACCTGTAACCATATACGCACAAAAGCGGACGGCTTCAAAGCCGTCCGCTTTTGTGCACAGCCGATGGAGTGCCCAGAAAAATTGCAGGGCGCTGCGATAGGGAAGATCACAGCGCCCTGCGGGAGAAAAAAGGGGTAAATCACCTGCCCAGGTACCATACGGTGCCGCAGGCAGCCAGTTGGAGAAGGAAAATAGCGGGAATTCCCCAGCGGAAATACCAGTGCCGGGTCTTGTGGCGGAACACATGCATGCCCAGCAGCGCGCCCACGCTGCCGCCCAGCAGGGGCAGCAGAAACAGCGTCCGCTCCGGGATGCGCCAGCTCCCGCGCCGGGCCCGGCGCTTATCCGCACCATAGGCCCCGAACGCAGCCAGGTTCATGACCGCCAGATACGCCGCCAGCCAGAACCCGGGGCGGGTCAGCAGCTCGGGCATCCGTTACGCCTGCTCCAGGGTCTGGAGGGCGCAGGCCGTCCTGGCAGCCAGACGGGCATTGTTATACACCAGCTGGATGTTGCTGTCCAGGCTGTCGCCGCCGGTCAGGTCCTTGACCCGGGCCAGCAGGAAGGGCGTGGTCTCCTTGCCGTGGATGCCCTGGGCCTTGGCATCGGCCAGGGCCTGCTCGATGGCGGCGTCGATGACCTTGTGGTCCATGGAATACTCCTCAGGAATGGGGTTGGTGACCAGCATGCCGCCCTTCATGTCCAGCTGACGGGCCACATGGAAGGCCTTGGCCAGCTCCTCGGGGGTGTCGATCTCGTAGTCCACGGCGAAGCCGGACTTGCGGGTATAGAAGGCAGGCAGCTCCTTGGTGCCGTAGCCGATAACGGGCACGCCCTTGGTCTCCAGGTACTCCAGGGTCAGACCCAGGTCCAGGATGGACTTGGCCCCGGCGCAGACCACCATCACAGGCGTCTGGGCCAGCTCCTCCAGGTCGGCGGAGATGTCCATGGTAGTCTCTGCGCCCCGGTGAACGCCGCCGATGCCGCCGGTGGCAAAGATACGGATACCGGCCATGTGGGCGATCATCATGGTGGTGGTCACGGTGGTGGCGCCGTCGCGGCCCTCTGCCACCAGAATGGGCAGATCCCGGCGGCTGGCCTTGGTGACGGCGTGGCCGCTCTTGCCCAGATAGTCGATCTCCTCGGGAGTCAGGCCCGCCTTCAGGCGGCCGCCGATGATGGCGATGGTGGCGGGGACGGCGCCGTTTTCGCGGATGATCTTCTCCACGTTCAGAGCGGTCTCCACATTCTGGGGATAGGGCATGCCGTGGGAGATGATGGTGCTCTCCAGAGCCACCACGGGACGGCCCTCGGCCACTGCCTGCTGCACCTCAGGTGCGATATCCAGATAACGATTCATAAGTCATTTACCTCCTGTTGAGAATTGTTTCAATGTTATCCCAGCACATAGCCGGGTTGATGGTGGTTTCTGCCTCGCAGGCCAGAGCGCCTGCGCCCACGGCCCAGCGGGCCGTGTCGGTAAGGGAATCGCCCAGAACCATCCGGGCGGCCAGGGCGGCGGCCACGGCGTCTCCGCCGCCGGTGGCGTTGGCTACATGGCACCTGGCACAGGGGACCCACGCGGTACTCCCCTGCCGGTCGGCGGCATAGATGCCCTCCGCGCCCAGGGAGATGTACACCGTGCCCAGGCCGGTGTCCAGCAGGCGGCGGGCCGCCTGGGCTGCGTCCTCCGGAGTCCGGATGGACATGCCGGACAGCAGCTCCGCCTCCAGGCGGTTGGGCTTCAGGGCCGCCAGCTTGCCCAGCACCGGCCGCAGCTTTTCGGCCTTGATGGTGGATACGGGGTCCGCCAGAATGGGGGCCCGGCAGTTGTCGCACAGCCAGCGGATGCTGTCCTCCGGCAGGTTGGTCTCCAGCACCACCAGGTCCGCCCCGTTGATGAAATCCAGCCGCTGCCGCAGGAAATCCGGGGTCATGCGCTGATAGATGTCCATGTCGTTGACGGCCAGGGCCATATCCCCGTCGGGCCCGGCGATGTACAGATAGGTGCCGGTGCGGCAGTCCGGCAGCACGGCGCTGGCGCTCAGGTCCAGGCCGATGTCCTTGGCATTCTCCTGGACCCGGCGGCCGAAGTCGTCGTCGCCCATCACCGTCACCATGGCGGTCTGCTGGCCCAGCAGACACAGGTTGTGGGCGATGTTGCGGCCCACGCCGCCCAGGGACGTGGTCACATGGCCGGGATTGGAGTCCCGGGCCACCAGCTTCCCGGCGGACACCGCGCCGATGTCCATGTTCACGCCGCCTACCACCGCCACATACGGCGCAGTGCGGACAATGTAGCCCTTGCCGGTGATGCAGCCCTTTTTCATCAGGTTGGATATGTGCACCGCCACGCTGGAGCGGGTGATGCCGGCCTTGTCCGCCAGCTCCTGCTGCGAGATCATGGGGTTTTCCCGGATCCACTCCAGCAGCTGGCGCTCTCGCTGGGTCACAGGCTCACCTCCTAAGCAAAAGTTTGTTTTCTAATCTATTGCTTATTATATGCAGAACGTAGGTCCTTGTCAAGCCCTCTTTTCAATTATTTCCGCTGGTCCGGGCAAAAAAAGAACGCGCCGGGGCGCGTTCTTTTTGACTCACTGTTTATTCAGATAATCCAGCAGCTCCTGGGAATACATAAAGGCATGGGGGCCCGCGTCATCGCGGTAGTCGGCAGAGTCGACGGCTATCAAGATATCATCGGGATGGGAAGGCATTAAAAAATACACCGGTGCGTAGGAATCCGCCGCATACTCATAGATCAGATACATGCCCTGAGACAGGTCCATGTACACCATGGTCTGGTCCAGCTTCCGGCCCAGCTCCCCTCTCTGTTCGTTTCTGTCCAGCTCCGCTTCCATCAGCGACCGGATCATGCCGGTGATCTTCTGATAGCTGTCGCTGCCCTTTTCAAACACCGCCTTCTCCCGGCCGTTTTTGGCCAGGACGATCCGTTCCGGGTCCGCCACGCTGCCCAGGGCCAGGTCCTGATACGGGTGGTCCCTGTAGTCCTCGGGATTGGCCCGCTCCACCTTTTTTCCGCACCCGGCCAGCAGCACGAAGCACAAGGCCAGAGGCAGGAGAATCTTTGCGATTTTCATACGACACGTCCTTTCTGCGTCCACAAAGTCAAAATCTAAATCCGTTCACGCTGCGTATCCGTCGAAACCGACGTCACCTCGGAACCCGGGGTTGCAATCACTATAAATCCGAAGTGTGCCTGACCGGGCCTGTAAGACGGCATCCAATACGGTGGGTATATTAGATGACCGGACAAGCAACCAGAAGGATTCTCCGAAAGAATGTGAGGTGATGGTTCGAATCTCGACATTCCAGCCGACAAAGCATTTTTCGCTCTTATCTTTTCCTAAGAATGCATCCGAAAAATATGACTTCAACGAGGAACAACACGCGTCCAAATAAACAAGTTTATATCCGCCGTTTATCTCCGTATACTTCAAATTCCATCTCTGTAGCCCGGTCTTCTGGAAATCCGTAATCCGCTTGCTTTGAGTATCTCCATGACACCTCAGATACAACGCCTTTAAATTAGACTCATTCAGAATATACCTTATATCAGCTTCCTCAATGAAATAGCATACATCGTTCAAATGCTTAGTATATCCTAAAGCAGCCAAACCCTTGGATGCATAGTTAACGCAATCCTGCCCCCCGGCCACATTGGGTATAGCACACACAGCACGCGAACGCATGGATAACGTCTGATCTCCCCCCAAAGTCTCGCCGGTCCGAGCATCAATGTAAATGGCAGAGCCGTCCTCCAAGGTCACGCGCCATGCCAAACGAACAAAATCTGCCTCTTGATAAGCAACTTCCGTGGATTCCCAATAGAAATTAGGCCGGAATACCGTCAACTCCGTGGAGGAAACCGCCAGTCCACCCAACTCCTGCCGCAGCGGCTGTGACCGGCGAATAGCACCGGTTTCCGTAACGACAACATCCGCTTCATCCAGTGTTTCCTTATTGCGGTCCATCAGCATGACGGACCCGTCCCGGGCGTCCACTGTGACAGTCACCATATCATAGGGGTTCAATACGCCGTTATTCAGCTGCTTGTGCCAAAGCAGCAGCCAGGTGGCCGGAATATCGTTGGAGCATTCCACCAACTGGTAGCCATCCAATTGATAATCCTTAGCAATTTGGTCAGCCAAGGCCAGCGCTTCCCCCTTAGTCACAGGATATGCGCTGGGGTCGGTATTCTCTCCATCCAAAATGGTGTCATCATTATCATGCATGTCAGCATAATTGACCACGGACACCACCTGTCCATCTTGGTCAATATCCGCTTCATACGTGTCAAAAGTCAGGCGCGTAACGTCCCGTCCAAGGACGTTATCTCGAACAAGCTGCGCCCGCTGGGGCAGTTCCCCTTCCAATTGCAGAACAGAAAGCTGTTCTTTCACGTTTGAGGTCAACAGCTGCGCGGATTCTCCGGAATACTCGCTGAGCACAGATTCCATTTCCGCCAGGTCGGTTTTTTCAACTCTCTCTACATTTTGCAAAATAGGAGCGGCAAACGTTGCTCCGTCGAAGCCAGCAGCCGATGCCGGAGTCAGGACCAGACTCATCATAAACGCAAGGGACAGGAGTCCGGTGATCAGGCGCTTTTGTATCACGCGAGATTTGTCGTTCATAAGAAAATCCTTTCCTAATTATTCTATTTTTTGAGTGTAGAACAGGCCTGTTGATAGCAAGTATACCATAGAACGTTTGAAATGTAAATAGCAAATTTCGCGAAATCTTTATTTTGTGCATACTGTATTGTTCTAAAACTTCCTCAGCATCGTGTTCAATAACGTCCTGTCGTTTTGTGCAAATTTCCTCTTGCACTGGCGGCGGGATAGGTGTATGATAGCAATCGTTCAATATTGAACTATCTAAAATCGGAGGAATTTTTCATGACCAACGCCTATCAGGTCTATACCGGGGCCCGGCAGCTGCTGGAGGGGTACGCCGCCGCCATGCAGCCCCTGTGCCGCCGGGAGGGGCTGGCCCCCAACGGGGTGGATATCCTGCTGTTTCTGGCCAACAACCCGGGGCTGGACACCGCCCGGGACATCTGCACCTATCGGGGGCTGAAGCCGGGCATCGTGTCCTTCCATGTGGAGAAGCTGGTGCAGGAGGGCTACCTGCTGCGGCAGCCCGCCCCGGAGGACCGGCGCAAATGCCGCCTGGTATGCACCCGGCGGGCGGAGCCTGTGGTGCAGCGGGGGCGGCAGGTGCAGGAAGCGTTTTTCCGCCGGATGACGGCGGGGCTGGACCCCCAGGACCTGGCGGCCTTCCGCCGCTGCCTGGAGGGCTTTCAGCGGAATCTATCGCAAATGACACAGGAGGACGACCAATGACACAGGACAAGAAATTTCTGGGCACGGAGCCCGTGGGCAGGCTGCTGTGGAGGCTGGCGGTGCCCACGGTCATCGCCCAGCTGGTGAATATGCTGTACAACATCGTGGACCGCATCTACATCGGCCACATTCCCGAAACCGGCAGCATGGCCCTGACCGGCGTGGGGGTGTGCCTGCCCATCATCATGATCATTTCCGCCTTTGCGGCCTTTGTGTCCTCCGGCGGCGCGCCCCGGGCGTCCATCGCCATGGGCCGGGGCGACTATGACCAGGCCCAGCGCATTCTGGGAGGGTGCTTCACTTTACAGGTGGCCATTTCCCTGGTATTGACGGCAGTGCTGCTGATATGGAACCGGCCGCTGCTGCTGGCCTTCGGCGCCAGCGGGAACACCATCGAATACGCCGCCCAGTATATGGGCGTTTACGCCCTGGGCACCCTGTTCGTGGAGCTGACCCTGGGCCTGAACGCCTTCATCACCGCCCAGGGCTTCGCCCAGGTGGGCATGAAAACGGTGCTCATTGGCGCGGTGTCCAACATTCTGCTGGACCCGCTGTTCATCTTCGTCCTGGACATGGGCGTCCGGGGGGCTGCCCTGGCCACGGTGCTGTCCCAGGGCATCTCCTGCGTGTGGGTAATCTCCTTCCTGCGGGGGAAAAAGACCCTGCTGCGGCTGGAAAAGGCCGCCCTGCCCATCCGGCCCCGGCTGATCCTGCCCTGCGTGGCCCTGGGTACGGCGGCGTTCATCATGCAGGCCAGCGAAAGCGTCATCTCCGTGTGCTTCAACGCCTCCCTGCTGAAATACGGCGGGGACCTGGCGGTGGGAGCCATGACCATTCTGTCCAGCGTCATGCAGTTCGCCATGCTGCCCCTCCAGGGCATCGCCCAGGGGGCCCAGCCCATCTCCAGCTATAACTACGGGGCGGGCAACGCCCAGCGGGTGCGCCAGACCTTCTGGCTGCTGCTGAAGGTAAGCCTGGGCTACGCCCTGGTGCTGTGGGGCTGCATCCAGCTGTTCCCCGGGGTCTTTGCCCGGATCTTCACTCCCGACGCGGAGCTGGTGGCCTTCACCGCCGGGGTGCTGCGGATCTACTGCGGGGCCCTGTTCCTGATGGGCATCCAGATCGCCTGCCAGATGACCTTTGTGTCCATCGGCAACGCCCCCTGCTCCATCATCGTGGCGGTGCTGCGGAAGTTCGTGCTGCTGCTGCCGCTGATCTATCTGCTGCCCCACCTGCTGGCAGACCAGACCCGGGCCGTGTTCCTGGCGGAGCCGGTGGCCGACGTCATCGCCGTCACAGGCACGGTGATCCTGTTCTCCTCCCAGTTCCGCAAGGCCCTGCGGGGCCTGGAAATCGACAACAAATCGTAATATCCGGCAAGAAAATTGCACATTGTATAACGAACAGGCATCCCCGGCCGCTGCCGGAGATGCCTGTCTGCTTCTTCTATATTCATTGCTCTGCGCAGAGATCAAAATGTGCTACTTCTTCTTTTTCCCCCTCAGCTGGTACATGATAAACGCTCCCATGGTAATAACGGCAAGAGTCGCTCCCATGTCGTTCAATCCCGCCGAGCTCAACAGATATTCCGAGAAAAAAGCCCACGCGACATAGGCGGCCAGGGAGCAAACCACACTGAGAATGACAACCCACATAAGAATTCACCACCTTTCTGTTCATGATTCTTCCTGTTATTGTTGATTATAACATACGTATATTCGAAATGTAAAGAAGTTTTTCCATTTTCCACATTTTTATTTCCGGCAGGTCGACAACAAATCGTAATATCCGGCAAGAAAATTGCATATTGTATAGCAAGACCTCCGGCCTAGCCGGAGGTCTTGCGCTTATTGGTCAGATTTTGATGAGCTCATACTCCCGGGTGCCCATGCCCAGCTTTTCCGCATGCTCCAAGCAGCTCATCCAGTCCGTCTCCGGGTGGAGATGGTGGAAGTGGTCATGGCCGCAGTCCCCGGCGGCAGCGGCCCCCGGCAGGGGCGGCTGGGCGTTTACCGCGTCCGCGCAGGCCATGTCCAGGGCCACCGGATCGAAGGAGGCAAACATGCCCACATTGGGGATGATGGCCGCGTCGTTCTCCGGATGACAGTCGCAGTTGGGAGACACGTCGATGACCAGGCTGATGTGGAAGCAGGGCCGCCCGTCCACCACCGCCTGGGCATACTCGGCGATCTTGCGGTTCAGATTGGTGACCGTCTCGTCCCAGTTCACCCGGATGGCGTCCCGGGGACAGACGGCGATGCACCGGCCGCAGCCCACGCACCTGCTGTGGTCAATGCTGGCCTTGCGGTCTGTGACGGTAAGGCCGCTGTGGGCGCAGATGCGGGTGCAGGCGCCGCAGCCCACGCAGTGCTCCTGGGCCACATGGGGCTTGCCGGCGTTGTGCTGCTCCATTTTTCCGGCCCGGCTGCCGCAGCCCATGCCGATGTTCTTCAGCGTGCCGCCGAAGCCCGCCTCCTCGTGGCCCTTGAAATGGCTCAGGGAGATGAACACGTCGGCGTCCATCACGGCCCGGCCGATCCGGGCCTTCTCCACATATTCGCCGCCGCGCACCGGTACCTCCGCCTCGTCGTTGCCCTTGAGGCCGTCGGCGATGATGATCTGGCAGCCGGTGGACAGGGGGGAGAACCCGTTGAGCATGGCGGCGTCCATGTGGTCCAGGGCGTTTTTCCGCCCGCCTACATACAGGGTGTTGCAGTCGGTAAGGAAGGGTTTGCCGCCCCGCTCCTTCACAAAGTCCGCCACGGTCTTGGCCCAGTTGGGCCGCAGGAAGGCCAGGTTGCCGGGCTCGCCGAAGTGCATCTTGATGGCCGTGAACTTGCCTTCAAAGTCGATCTGGCCCATTCCGGCGGTTTTCATCAGCCGGGTCAGCTTCTGAGGCAGGTTTTCCCGGTAATCGGTCCGCAGGTCGGCCCAATATACTTTTGATGCCATTTGGAGATCCTCCTTGAATCTTAATTGCCCATAGTGTATCATATTCCCGTAGAATTTGTCACGTTATTTTGAAGGGAGGCGGCAGCATGCGCCTGCTGACCTATACCGTTGCGCCGGAGCAGGAGGGCTGGCCCCTGCGGCGGCTTCTGCGGCAGGAGCTGCGCATTTCCGGCAGCTTCCTGTCCCGGCTGAAGTGGCGGCCCGGAGCCATTCTGCTGAACGGGCAGCCCGCCACCGTGGCAGCGCTGGTCCGCGCCGGAGACACCGTCACCGCCGACGTGTCGGACCTGCCCGGAGACAATCCCCATATCCGGCCGGTGGACTATCCCCTGGACATCCTGTGGGAGGACCAGGACCTGCTGATCCTCAACAAGCCCGCAGGCATCGCCATCCACCCAGCGGCCTTGACGGAGGAGACCGTCACCGTGGCCGGGGCCGTGTGCCGGTATCTGGGCCAGGGAAGCTTCCACTGCGTCAACCGGCTGGACCGGGGCACCACCGGCGTCATGGCGGTGGCCAAAACCGGGTACGTCCACCGGCTGTGCATGGAGCAGCTGCACTCCGGCGATTTCCGCCGGACGTATCTGGCGGTGTGCCGGGGCTGCCCGGACCCGGCGGCAGGGTCCATCGACCTGCCCATCGGCCGGGAGCCGGACTCCCTGCTGCGGCGGCGGGTGGACCCGGCGGGTCTGGCGGCCCACACGGACTATGAGACCCTGTGGCAGGGGCCGGACCGGGCGCTGCTGCGGCTGACTCCCGGCACCGGCCGCACCCACCAGCTGCGGCTGCACCTGTCCGCCATTGGCCACCCGCTGCTGGGGGACTGGCTCTACGGCCAGGAGGACCGGGACCTGATCCCCCGTCCGGCCCTGCACTCCCACCGGCTGGAGCTGACCCACCCCGTCACCCGCCGCCGCCTGACGGTAACGGCCCCGCTGCCGGAGGATATGGCCCGGCTTCTGCCGGAAGATATGAACAAATCTTGAAAAATGCAAAAAAGGGATGGAAATTTTGACAGTGTATAGTATAATAGCCTATACACTGTCTTAACGCCGCGCCCCGGCGCGGAATCTGTTTTTGGAAGCGGGAGGAACGTATGCGGAACATCTGGCGCATCATCAGAGCGGACGCCCGTTCGCTGTTTACGCATTTCTTTGCCCTGGCGGTGGCCCTGGCCATCGCGGTGCTGCCCAGCCTGTACGCCTGGCTGAACATCTATTCCAACTGGGACCCCTACGGCAACACCGGCAACATCAGCATCGCCGTGGCGTCCCTGGATAAGGGCTGGACCGAGGAGGACGGCGCCCAGGTCAACAAGGGCCGGGAGGTGGTGGAGGACCTGCGCAGCAGCACCAGCATCAACTGGGTCATTGTGGACACCAAGGAGGAGGCCGAGCGCGGCGTCTATGCCGGGGACTACTACGCCGCCGTGGTCATTGACGAGGACTTCTCCTATAACATGTACCACATGCTGACGGAGTGGACCGACAAGCCCACCATTACTTATTACGAAAACTATAAAAAGAACGCCGTGGCCACCAAGATCACCGACACGGCGGTGTCGTCCCTGAAAACCACCATCAGCAAAAGCTATCTGGACGTGGTGGTGGACGCCATCTTCCGGGGGGCCAACGACCTGTCCCAGCAGCTGAGCCAGGAGGACCCGGTGGGCTCCGTCCAGGGCCTGCTGGGCCAGACCCGCAGCCTGCTGCGCTCCTGTGCCAAAACCATCGACGCCTTCCAGGCCGCAGGCCAGGACAACAGCAGCTATCGCCAGGACCTGTCGGACCTGGTTTCCAACATCAACCAGAACCGGCCCGACGGCCAGCAGATTCTGGACACCGTGGCCCAGCTGAACCGGAAGGTCCACGCCGCCCTGGACAAGGCCCAGACCGCCCTGGACAAGGCCTTTGACGCGGCGGAGAAGTTCCTCAACGGCATCGACGTGGACGCCCAGCTGCCGGAGATTCAGGAAAACCTCCGGGATGCCGCCCAGACCATGGACGACATGGGCGACAGGCTCATGGCCTGGGCCAGGTCCATCGCCGTGGAGGCCGGGCCCGTGGGGGCCGAGGCGGCGGCTGCCGCCCAGCGCCTGGCGGACAGCTGCTATCAGCTGCGGGACCGGCTGAACACCCTGGCCGACGGGCTGAAGGAGAATTCCGCCGTGCTGCAGGATACCATCGCCCTGGCGGCCCAGCTGGAAAAGCTGGCGGATACCCTGCTGACCCCGGTGTTTGACGACGTGGTCAGCGACGTGAAGAACGTGCTGGATCAGTCCGAGGACCTGCTTCAGGGCTTCCACGGCACCGCGGCGGACACCCGGGACCTGCTGGCGGCGGCCTCCGCTGCGGCAGGCACCTTAGACGGGCTCATGTCCCAGGGGCGCACCGCCATGGGCCAGGCCATCGACAAGCTGGGCTCCCTGCTGGGCGGCCTGGAGGACAGCGACAGCCCCGATTATCTGGATACCCTGCTGGACATTCTGGGGGGCAATCCGGAGGATTACGGCACCTATTTCTCCCAGATGGTGCAGACCTCCGTGGAGCCGGTGTACCCCATTGATAACTACGGCAGCGCCATGGCCCCCTTTTATTCCGTGCTGGCCATCTGGGTGGGCGGCGTCATGCTGGTGGCCATTCTCAAGCCCCACGCCCGGCGGGAGTGCCTGGTGGCTCCCAAGCCCTATCAGCTGTTTTTCGGCCGGTATTTCCTGTTCTTTGTCCTGAGCCAGATCCAGGCCGCCATCATCGTGGCCGGGGACCTGCTGGTGCTGAAAATTCAGTGCGTGGAGCCTGCCCTGCTGTTTGCCACCGGGGCCATCACCTCCCTGGTGTTCAGCCTGCTGATCTATTCCCTGACGATTTCCTTCGGCGACGTGGGCAAGGCCATCGTGGTGGTGGTCATGGTGCTCCAGATCGCCGGGTCCAGCGGCACCTTCCCCATCGAGCTGCTGCCGGACGTGTATCAGAAGATTTATCACATCTTCCCCTTCCCCTATGCCATCGACGCCATGCGGGAGTGCATCTGCGGCCTGTATGGCCTGACCTGGCTGAAGAACATCGGCTGCCTGCTGATCTTCGGTGCGGCGGCCCTGCTCATCGGCCTGTGGGTGCGCAAGCCCTTCATGGGCCTGAACCACTTCATGGAGGAGAAGCTGGAAGAAACCGAAATGCTCTGAGAAAGGAGGACTTCCCATGGACGAAAAGAAATACAGCCAATTATATCAGGCCCTTTTGCAGGAGGTCCTTCAGTTCCACAACGGCAACCAGCGCCGCATCCGCAAGGGGATGCTGAGCCTGCTGCTGGTGCCGCTGGTGTTTCTGGTGCTGCTGTTCCTGTCGGAAGGCTCCCGGGTGATCTTCCTGCTGCTGTGGATCGTGTCCATGTTCGGCATCGCGGCGTATCTCATCGCCGTGGAATACATCGACTATGAAATGCAGAACAAGGTCAAGAGGATCACCAAAAAAGAGGTGGAGCTGGACCAGCTGACGGCCCTGCCCGCCGGCATGCCCCAGCTGCTGCCCCATCTGCGGGGCCGGAGTCAGGAGAGCGAAGCGGTCCCAGTGGAGCCTGCCCCGGAGGAGCCTACCCCGGAGGAGCCTACCCCGGAGGAGCCTGCCCCGGAGGAGCCTTGTCCCGCCCCTGTCCCGCCTTGTCCCCAGCCTGTCCCGCCCCGTCCCGCCTCTGTCCCGGTACAGCCGGAGCCCCTGCACCCGGAGCTGGCCCTGACCCTGTCCGACCTGCAGGAGAGCAGCCGCCAGCTGGCCCAGGGCTTTGAGCAGATGTCCCGGGAGCTGGGCCGCATTTCCCGATATATGGGCGATCAGGACCGGCGGTCCAGGGAGGTGCAGGCATGAGGAATATCTGGAGAATTTTCCGGGCCGACTGGCAGCGCATCAGCGCCAGCGTGGTGGCCGTGGTGGTCATCATGGGCCTGTGCCTGATCCCGTGCCTGTATGCATGGTTCAACATTTTTTCCAACTGGGACCCCTACGGCCCCGACGCCACGTCCAATATCCGCGTGGCCGTTACCAGCGAGGATGAGGGCTATGAGCTGCTGGGCCTGAAGCTGAACATCGGGTCCATGGTGCTGGACGGCCTGAAAAGCAACAACCAGATGGGCTGGGACTTTGTAGACAGCCGGGAGGAGGCCCTGGAGGGTGTCCGGTCCGGCAGGTACTACGCCGCCCTGATCGTTCCCGCAGACTTCACCGGGGACTTCGTCAGCATTCTGGACACGGACCTGCGGCACCCCCAGATCGAGTATTACGAAAACGAGAAGAAAAACGCCATCGCCCCCAAGATCACCAACAAGGCCAAGACCGCCGTTCAGGACGAGATCAACGCCACCGTGGTGGAGACGGTGACCAACGCCGTCACCACCGTCAGCTCCGTGTGCAGGGCTCTGGGCCTGGACGCGGACGACGTGTCCCAGGGGGTCATTGAAAAGCTCAGCAGCGCCCAGGACAGCCTGCGCACCCTGGAGGAAACGCTGACGGCCATGCAGACCCTGGCGGACCAGACGGACAGCATCCTGGCCTGCGCCGGGGTGGTCAGCGGCGACCTGGACAGCATCGTCAGCGGCAATGACCTGTCCGGCATCCAGGACGCCCTGGACCGGGGCATCGGCCGCCTGAATGAGACGGAGGCCGAGATCGCCCGGCAGCTGGAGGATATCGACGCCCAGATCGACGTCATCGCCGACGACATTGCCGCCGCCGTGGGAACGGCGGCGGATGTGGCGGGCTTTCTGGCCGGTCCCGCCCAGCAGCTGGACCAGCGGCTGGCGGAGCAGCAGCAGCGGCTGGAAAAGCTGCGGGACTTTGCCGCCGGTTATCCCGCCGTTCAGGAGCGGCTGGGCAACGCCATTTACCGCATCGGCGAGCTGCGGGACCTGCTGAAAACGCTGGAGGACCCCGGCCAGCTGGAGACCTGGCGCCAGGAGGTACAGGCCAAGGTGGATGAGCTCCGCCAGGAGCTGCGGGAGGCGGCCCTGCGCATCAGCGGCAGCGTGAACCAGCGGCTGGAGGAGCTGAACCGGGATGTGACGGAAAAGCTCCAGGCCCTGCAAAGCGTGTTTGACAGCGTATCCGGCAATCTGTCGGCCCTGGGCGATAAGCTGACCCGGTATCAGGAGGCCATCCAGTCCACAGGCACCACCCTGAGCGGGGCCATCCATCTGTCGTCCACCCTGCGGGGCGACCTGGGGCAGCTGGCCCAGGATATGGACCGCATCGTCACCAGTGACGGCTTCCGCCGCTTTGTGGAGGTGCTGGAAAACGACCCCGAGGGCCTGGCGGACTACCTGTCCGACCCCGTGTCCATGGAGACGGTGCCGGTATACGAGATCACCAGCTACGGCAGCTCGATGGCGCCGTATTACATCATGCTGGCCCTGTTCGTGGGCTCCCTGCTGACGGCCACCATGCTCCATGTGAACGCCCCCATGCCGGAGCTCTTCCGGCTGCGCCCCTGGCAGCGGTTCTTCGGCCGGTATCAGCTGTTTTTCCTGATCGGTATGATCCAGGCCCTGGTCACGGGCCTCGGCTGCATTTACTACATCGGCATCCAATGCCCGTATCCGGGGCTGTTCCTGCTGGCGTGCTGCGTGTGCAGCCTGAACTTCACCATGATGAACTATGCCCTGGTCTATGCCCTGGACAACATCGGCATGGCGGCCTCCGTCATCATCATGGTCATCCAGGTGGCGGGCTCCGGCGGCGTCTATCCCATCGACGTGCTGCCCGGGATCTTCCAGACGCTGTATAAGTTCATGCCCTTCCACTATGGCATGGACATGCTTCGGGAGACCATCGCCGGACGGTATGAGAACGTGTACTGGAAGAATCTGGCTGTGATGGCGGCCATGTGCGTGCTGTTTGCGGTGCTGGGGATGGTGCTGTATTACCCGGCCCGGCCCCTGAACCGGCTCATCGCCCGCAGCAAGGAAAAATCCGGCATTATGTAAGGAGGACCGCTGCCCATGAATGCAAAGCATGACCTGGCGGAAGCCCTGTGCCAGCTGCTGGAGACAAAAACCCTGGAAAAGATTACTGTCAAGGACATTGTGGCCCGATGCGGTGTGAACCGCCAGACGTTTTACTATCATTTTCACGACGTGTACGACCTGATGCGCTGGATCTTTGACCGGGAGGCCGCCGCCCTGGCCCAGAGCATCCGCAGCAACGGCAGCGACTGGCGGCAGGAGCTGCGCACCATCACGGACGTGCTGCGCAGCAAGCGTCACCTGGTGATGAACGCCTACCGCTCCGTGAACCGGCGGGATCTGGAGCGCTATCTGATGCAGGGCTACGGCCCGGTGATCCGCCGCATCGTGGACCAGGCGGCTGTGGGCCTGGACGTGACCCAGGGGGACCTGGAGTTCGTGTCCCGGTTCTATGCCCGGGGCCTGCTGAGCGGCGTGTTCGACTGGATCGAATCCGGCATGCCGGAGAGCATCGGCGACGATCTGCGCCGGTGCATCCTGCTGCTGGACGGCAGCCTGCCCACCGCCCTGAAAAGCGTCAGCGAGAAATAAGCGCAAAGCCTCCGGCTTCGGCCGGAGGCTTTGCTGAGCTTGTCAAAAAAGGGCGGCGCCCTTTTTTGACAAAAGAGTTTTCGCTCCGACCCGCGCGTTTTCACGCATAAAATGCGTGAAAACACACTCTCTCCGCGCAAAGTATTTTTCGCGACGTACACGCCGCCGCGAAAAATGGATCATACCTTATTCGCGGCCTGCGGGCCGCGAACTCTGCGAGGCTTTTTGGGCAAGCTGCGCAAAGCCTCCGGCTTCGGCCGGAGGCTTTGCTTTTCCTGCCAAATCCCCGAAAATACGCCCCGCCGCCCCTTGTCAAGTCATTCGGCGTTTGCTATAATAAAATATTATTTGCAGTACCGCGAAAGGGGTGTCCCGTCATGAAATATCAGCAGTGGAGCATACCGGACCTGCCTGCCCAGGCGGTGGACCGGCTCACCGGGGCCGGATACCCCTATCTGGTGTCCTCCGTGCTGGCCTCCCGGGGCGTCACCACACCGGAGGAGGCCGCTGCCTTCCTGGAGCGGGACCGGGAGCTGCCCTATTCCCCGTTTTTGATGAAGGATATGGACCGGGCTGCCGGGCGGGTGAACCGCGCCCTGGCCGATGGGGAAAGGATCGCCGTGTTCGGCGACTATGACGTGGACGGCATCACCGCCACGGTGATTCTGGTGGATTACCTCCTGTCCCGGGGCGGCGACGTGGTGCACTATATCCCCCGCCGCATCGAGGATGGGTACGGCCTGGGAAAGGACGCCATCCTGTCCCTGCATGACCAGGGCGTCCGGCTGCTGGTAACGGTGGACTGCGGCATCACCGGCGTGGAGGAGGTGGCCTATGCCAACTCCCTGGGCATGGACGTGGTCATCACCGACCACCATGAGTGCAAGGAGGAGCTGCCTCCCGCCTGCGCGGTGGTGGACCCCCACCGGCTTGACTGCGGCTATCCCTTCAAGCACCTGGCCGGGTGCGGCGTGGCGCTGAAGCTGGTGCTGGCCCTGGGGGGCGAGAGCCGGGAGGAGGCCCTGCTGTCCCGGTACTGCACCCTGGCCGCCATCGGCACCGTGGCCGACGTGATGCAGATGTCCGACGAGAACCGGACCATCGTCTCCCGGGGGCTGGCATCTATCGGCCGGTCGGATTTCATCGGTCTGCACGCCCTGCTGCGGGAGGCGGGCCTGTCCGACAAGGCCGTCACCTCCGTGCAGATCGGCTTTGTCCTGGCCCCCCGCATCAACGCCGCCGGCCGTATGGGCGCGGCGGATATGGCGGCGGACCTGCTGCTGAGCACCGATCCCCACCAGGCAGAGCGTCTGGCCCGGGAGCTGTGCGCCCTGAACCGGGAGCGCCAGAGCGTGGAGCAGGCCATCTATGCCCAGGCCGTGGAGCAGATCGAGCAGTCCCCGGCCCAGGAGCGCAGCGCCCTGGTGCTGGCCTCGGATACCTGGCACCAGGGGGTGGTGGGCATCGTGGCCTCCCGTCTATCGGAAAAATACGCCTGTCCCAGCTTTATGATCCATCTGTCCGGCGGCACCGGCAAGGGGTCCTGCCGCAGCTGGGGCGGGTTCAACCTGTTCGCCGCTCTAGAATCCTGCGCCGACCTGCTGCTGGACTTCGGCGGTCACGAGCTGGCGGCGGGCTTTACCATTGAGGAAAAGAACATTCCCGCCTTCCGGCAGCGGATGAACCAATATGCCCGGAAATTCCGGGGGGGCAAGGCCCCGGTGTCCTGCCTGCAGGTGGATGTGTCCATCGGCCAGGCGGGACGGGTGACCCTTTCGGAGGTGGAGGCCCTGGACGCCCTGGAGCCCTATGGCGCAGGCAACGCCCGGCCGGTGTTCTGCCTGCGGGGGGCCACGCTGGAGCGGGTCCAGAACGTGGGCCAGAACCGGCATCTGAAGCTGCGCCTGTCCAAGGGCAGCGCCCAGTTTGACGGCATTTTCTTCTCCGCCGTGGCCCAGACCTGCGGCGTGGTCCCGGGCGACCGGGTGGACGCCGCGTTTTACCTGCAAATCAACGAATTCCGCAGCAGCCGCACGGTGCAGCTGCAGATGGTGGATATCCGCCCCTCCCTTTCCGGCAGCGCCCGGGAGGAGGAGTCCCTGCAGTTGGTAGGCCGCTGCCTGCAGGGCCAGGAGCTGCGTCCCCGGGACGCGGTGCGCCTGCTGCCCTCCCGGGACCAGTGCGTGTGCCTGTGGCGGGCCCTGCAGCACACGGTGCCCCCCGATGGGCTGGAGGCAGACTATCTGCCGCTGCTGCGGCGGCTGTCCGGGGCCCTGCATGGGGCGGAGCCGTTTCTGCGGACGGCGCTGTGCCTGGAGGTGTTCCGGGAGCGGGGGCTGCTGCAAAGCCTCCGCCAGGGCGACAGCATCCGGCTGCATCTTACGGGCCAGGGGAAAAAGGTGGCCCTGGACCGGTCGGAATATCTGCTGCGCCTGCACCAGGCGCTGGACGCCGTGAAAGGAGGGGGACGCTCATGACAGTGGAAGAACGATACCAGCACTTAGAGGACACGGTGCGGGCCTATAACCCCACCGCCAGCTTTGACAAGATCCGGGCCGCCTATGAGTTTGCCGCCGCCGCCCACCAGGGGCAGCTGCGCAAGGACGGTTCACCCTTCGTCACCCATCCCCTGGCTGTGGCCCAGATCGTGGCGGAGGAGCTGCACCTGGACTCCGAGTCCATCGAGGCGGCCCTGCTCCACGACACCATTGAGGACACCGCCGCCACCCACGAGGACATCGCCAAGCAGTTCTCCCCCACGGTGGCGGATCTGGTGGAGGGGGTCAGCAAGCTGACCCGGGTCCACTATACCTCCAAGGCCGAGGAGCAGATGGAAAATCTGCGCAAAATGCTGCTGGCCATGTCCAAGGACATCCGGGTCATCCTCATCAAGGTCTCCGACCGGCTGCACAATATGCGCACCATGGAGTACCAGACTCCGGAAAAGCAGAAGCAGAAGTCCTTTGAGACTCTGGAGATCTATGCGCCCATTGCCCACCGGCTGGGCATGCAGAAAATGAAGTGGGAGCTGGAGGACCTGTCCCTGAAATACCTGGACCCCATCAGCTACCGGGAGATCGTGGACGCGCTGAACGAGAAGGCCGCGGAATACGACGGCTTCATGTCCTCCATCCACGACCAGATCACCCAGCGCCTGCACGAGTCCAATATCGACGGCTATGTGTATGGCCGCATGAAGCACCCCTATTCCATCTATCGCAAGATGTACACCCAGAACAAGTCCCTGGACGATGTGTATGATCTGTTCGCCTTCCGGGTCATCGTGGACACGGTGTCCGACTGCTATTACGTTCTGGGTATTATCCACGACCTGTACAAGCCCGTGCTGGGCCGGTTCAAGGACTATATCGGCACTCCCAAGCCCAACATGTACCAAAGCCTTCACACCACCGTTATGGGCCAGAACGGCATCCCCTTCGAGGTGCAGATCCGCACCAAGGAGATGCACGAGGTGGCCGAATACGGCATCGCCGCCCACTGGAAGTATAAGCAGAACGGCCAGGGCAGCGGCGACGAGGGCCGGTATGAGTGGGTCCGGCGTCTGCTGGAGAATCAGGAGGGCACCGACGCCGAGGAGTTTATCCACTCCCTGAAGGTGGACATGTTCGCCGACGAGGTGTTCGTATTCACCCCCCGGGGCGACGTGATCAACCTGCCCGCCGGGGCCACGCCCATTGACTTTGCCTATAACATCCACTCCGCCGTGGGCAACCACATGGTGGCCGCCAAGGTCAACGGGCGCATCGTGCCCTTTGACTTCCGGCTGAAAAACGGCGACATCGTGGAGGTGGTCACCTCCCAGTCCGCCCACGGGCCCAGCCGCGACTGGGTGAAGATCGCCCGGTCCAGCAACGCCCGGTCCAAGATCCGCCAGTGGCTCAAGCGGGAGCGCCGGGACGAGAACGTGGTCACGGGCCGCGCCTCCTTCGAGTCGGAGCTCAAGCGCTGCGGCGTGTCCCTGAAGGAGCTTACCAACGACGAAAACCTGCCCGGTATCCTGAAAAAGCTCACCTACCGGAGTCTGGACGATCTGTACGCCGCCATCGGCTACGGCGGCATCAGCAGCCTGAAGGTCATCGGCCGCATCCGGGAGGATATCCAGCGCATCCTCCACCAGCACCAGGTGGAGCGCCAGGCGGAGGTGCCCGTGGAGGGTCACCCCGAGGTCACCCGCCCTGCCGTGCCCAAGCGCACCCACAGTGAAAAGGGCATCATCGTGGAGGGCCTCAGCAACTGCCTGGTGAAGTTCTCCAAATGCTGCACCCCTGTCCCCGGAGACGACATCGTGGGCTTTATCACCAAGGGCTACGGCGTGTCCGTCCACCGGAGGGACTGCCCCAACGCCGACCCGGCCCGCCGGAGTCCCAATGAGAAGGGCCGCTGGATCAAGGTGTCCTGGGCCGACGATGTGGAGGGCACCTTCCGCACCACCCTGCAGGTGGTGGCCAAGGACCGCATCAACCTGATCATGGACATCTCCACGGTGCTGTCCTCCACCAAGACCCATGTGGGCTCCCTGAACGCACGCTCCACCCCCGACGGCTTCGCCCTGATCACCCTGGATACCGACATATCCAGCAGCGACCAGCTGAAAACCGTTATGCGCCGCATTGAGCAGATTTCCGGCGTTATGCGCGTCACCCGCCCGGCGGGCTGAGAAAAAACACAATATATTAACCGAAAAGGAGACTATATTACCATGAGAGCAGTGCTGACCCGCGTGAAAAGCGCCTCCGTATCCGTGGACGGCAAAACCATCGGCAGCATCGGCCCCGGCTTCCTCATCCTGCTGGGCATCACCCATGACGACACCGAGGCCCAGGCCGTGAAGCTGGCCGACAAGCTGACAGGCCTGCGCATTTTCGAGGATGAGGACGGCAAGATGAACCGCGGCCTGGACACGGTCAACGGTGAAATTCTGGTGATCTCCCAGTTCACCCTGTACGGCAACTGCCGCAAGGGCCGCCGCCCGGAATTTCTGGCTGCCGCCCGGCCCGAGGTGGCCATTCCCCTGTATGAAAAATTCGTGGCCCTGTGCCGGGAAAAGGGCATTCACACCGAAACCGGCGAGTTCGGCGCGGAGATGCTGGTGGAGTCCGTCAACGATGGGCCCCTGACCCTTATCGTGGACACGGATCAGCTCAACGCGTAACAAAACCGTATATCCTGCCGGGCGGACGCCGCTGTCCGCCCGCTTTTATCCTGAACAGGAGGTTTTCCCCCATGAAAATCGATTCCATTATGGTAGGCCCCATTATGACCAACTGCTACCTGCTGTCCGACGAGACGGCGGGGGTGTGCGCCCTGATCGACCCCGGCGACGAAGCGGACCGGGTGCTGGACATGGTGTCCCGCTCCGGCTGCGCATTGCAGTACATTCTGCTGACCCACGGTCACTTTGACCACACCACCGCCGTGCGCCCCATTCTGGAGCGGTACCCGGATCTGCCGGTGTACATCAACGAAAAGGACGTGGTGGACGGCCACCGGGGCGACATGGAGCTGGTATTCTCCCGCCTGCCGGAGCACAACCAGCGCTACTATCACGACGGCGACACCCTGACCCTGGGCAGCCTGACCATCACCGTGCTGGAAACTCCCGGCCACTCCAAGGGGTCCGTGTGTCTGGTGGTGGGAGATGTTATTTTCTCCGGCGACACCCTGTTCCGCTGCTCCTGCGGCCGGACGGACTTCGCAGGCGGCGACTGGCGGGAAATGCTCCGGTCCCTGGGTCGGCTGGGGAATTTGCCCGGGTCCTATCAGGTCTATCCCGGCCACGACCAGCCCACCACCCTGGACTATGAGCGCCGGGCGAACCCCTATGTCCGCCAGGGCATGAAGTAAGCGAGGCGCCGCATGAAATTGGTATTTCGCGGTCACGACGACCGCTACGCCGTGGAGCAGAGCCTGCTGGCCTTCTTCCCGGAGGAGCGCCCCGTATATCAGGCCCCGGAGCCCGGCGAGGACGACTGGGCCCGGGTGGATCTGCACCAGAGCCCGGTGTATGCCACCGCCATCACCGAGATCACCTATGGCGGCAGGCTGGGCCGGGGCATGTCCCGGGCGCTGCTGCGGGGCGTGGACGACGAATATGAGCGGGAGCGCCTGCGGCAGAAGGCCGTGAAGCTGAGCTTTTTCAAGGCTGCCCGGGAGATCACCGGCCTGACCCCGGCCTGGGGCGCGCTGACGGGCATCCGCCCCGGCAAGCTGGCGGCCCGTCTGCTGGAGGAGGGCAAGACCCCTGCCCAGGCCCGCCGCATTCTGGGGGACACCTACTACGTCTCCCCTTCCCGCCGCCGTCTGGCGGTGGAAACGGCCCAGGCGGGCCTGCGGGCCAAGGCGGACCTGCGCCCGGAGGACATCTCCCTGTACATCGGCATCCCCTTCTGCCCCACCCGCTGCGCCTATTGCAGCTTCGTGTCCCAGTCGGTGGAAAAATCCCTGGGGCTGGTGGAGCCGTATCTGGACGTGCTGTGCCGGGAGATCACCGACGCCGCGCAAATGGTCCGGGAGACGGGCCTGCGCATCAAGTCCTTCTATATGGGCGGCGGCACCCCCACCACCCTGTCGGCCCAGCAGATGGACCGGCTGCTGACCCACCTGAACCGCAGCTTTGACCTGTCCGGCTGCGTGGAATACTGCATCGAGGCCGGACGGCCCGACACCATCACCCGGGACAAGCTCCAGGTGCTGCTGGACCACGGGGCCGACCGCATCAGCGTCAACCCCCAGTCCCTGGAGGACACCGTGCTCCAGGCCATCGGCCGCCGCCACACCGCCCGGGACATTGAGGACACCATGGCCCTGGCCACGTCTATGGGCTTTCCCCATGTGAACATGGACCTGATCGCGGGACTTCCTGCCGACACGCCGGAGGGCTTCCGGCGGACCCTGGACAAGTGCCTGACCTTCGGCGCGGACAACATCACCGTCCACACCCTGAGCCTGAAAAAGGGCAGCCGCATCCTGCTGGAGGGGCTGCCCATCCCCACGGCGGCGGACGTGGCCCGGATGCTGGACTATGCCGACCCCACCCTGCGGGCCGCCGGGTTCTCCCCGTACTACCTGTATCGCCAGAAGTACATGTCCGGCAGCTTTGAAAACGTGGGCTGGTGCATATCCGGGGCGGAGGGGCTGTATAATATCTATATCATGGAGGAGCTGCACAGCATCCTCTCCCTGGGCGCAGGCGGCTCCACCAAGATGGTGGACCCGGTCCGGGGCCGCATTGAGCGGGTGTTCCACGCCAAGTACCCCACGGAGTATATCCAGCGTCCCGAGAAGATTGCAGAGAATCTGGCGGCCTTCCGGGCATTCCATGAGAAAATGAAACGGTAAAGGGAGAGGAGGTTCCATGTCCCAGGGCAAGCAGTCATTTTTAGGCGGCGCTGCGCTGCTGACCGTCACCATGCTCATCACCAAGGCCATCGGGGCCCTGTATAAGATCCCCCTGGGAAACCTGCTGGACGAGCAGGGCATGAACTATTTCTATGCCGCGTACAATATCTATAATCTGCTGCTGATGGTGTCCACCGCCGGACTTCCTCTGGCCCTGTCGCGGCTGGTGTCCCAGGCGGAGGCTCTGGGCCGGGTGAACCGGCGGCGGCGCACGGTGTCCGTGGCCTTCTGGCTGTTTCTGCTGCTGGGGGCCGTCAGCAGCGGCGTGATGTTCTTCCTGGCCGGGGACCTGGCCGGGTGGATGCACAATACCCAGGCGGAGAACGCCATCCGGGTGCTGTCTCCGGCGGTGCTGTGCGTGTGCCTGGTGTCGGTGATCCGGGGCTATACCCAGGGTCTGGGCGACATGCGGCCCACCGCCGCCAGCGAGATCATCGAATCCGGCAGCAAGCTGGTGGTGGGCCTGGGTCTTGCCTGGTGGCTGCTGCGGCAGGGGTATCCCTCCCACATAGCCGCCGCCGGGGCCATCGCCGGGGTCACGGCAGGCGTGGCTTTGTCGCTGCTGGCCCTGAGCGTGTGGATGCTGTCTCACCTGTCCCGGGACAGGGGCCGGGATGACCCGGGACGGCGGCGGGACATCCTGCGCCAGCTGCTGGCCATCGGTGTGCCCATCACCGTGGGCTCCGTGAGCCTTTCCGTCATCAATCTGCTGGACCAGTCCATCACCATGGGCATCCTGCAGACCTTCTGGGGCCTGACGGAGGCCGAGGCCGGGGGCCTTTATGGGGTGTACAGCTACGCCGGGAACCTGTTCGCCCTTCCGGCGGCGTTTATCTATCCCCTGACCATCAGCCTGATCCCCGCCATCGGGGCGGCCCTGGCCCGGGGGGACCGGGCCTCCGCCGGGCGGCACACCGCCGCCGCCTTCCGGCTGACGGCGCTGCTGGCTCTGCCTGCCGGGGTGGGGCTCAGCGTTCTGGCCCGGCCCATCCTGGAGCTGCTGTACCCCGCCAAGGGGGCCCAGACTCTGGCCGGGGCGGCATATCACCTGCAGATTCTGGGCATAGGCAGCATTTTCGTGTGTCTGATGGCCCTGTCCAACGGGATTTTGCAGGCCTATGGCCGGGAAAAGATCCCCCTGTGGAGCCTGCTGGCCGGGGGCGGGCTGAAGATCGCCATGAACTATCTGATGATCTCCAGCCCCGACTACGGCATCCGGGGTCTGCCGGTGAGCACGCTGTGCTGCTACGCCCTGATAACCGTGCTGAATCTGATGGCCATCGCCCGATATGTGCCGGAGAAGCCGGATTACTTCCGGGTGTTTTGCCGGCCGGGGCTGGCTGCGCTGGTCATGGGCCTGGCGGCCTGGGCCGTGCGGCGGCTACTGGCGGCGCTGCTGCCAGGGGGCCTTGCCACCCTGCTGGCGGTGATCATAGCCGCGGCCGTATACGCCGGGGCGGCGCTGCTGCTGGGAGCCGTGGACCGGGAGGAGCTCCTGGCCTTGCCCGGCGGGGAGAAGCTGGCCCGGCTGCTGCGGCTGAAATAAGCGAAAATTTCGTACATTTTTCATGAAAAGGAGCCTTCATAGGCTATTTTGCCGATAAGAGGACTTGCAATAGGAGTGGGAATATGGTACATTTTAGAGAGAAAGACCGATACGACTACGGCGACCTGCTGGAGATCATCCGCATTCTCCGCTCGCCGGAGGGCTGCCCCTGGGATCAGGTGCAGACCCACGCGTCCATCCGCCGGGGGCTTCTGGAGGAGGCCTATGAGGCCGCCGAGGCCATTGACCGGGACGACGCCCCTCTTTTGCAGGAGGAGCTGGGGGACGTGCTGATGCAGGTGGTGTTCCACGCGGACATCGAGCGCCAGCGGGGCCGGTTCACCATGGAGGACGTGGTGGACGGAGAGGTGAGGAAGCTGCTGTTCCGCCACCCCCACGTATTCGGCAGCGCCGCCCCGGAAAAGGATGCGGAGTCGGTGCTGGTCAGCTGGGACGCCATCAAGCGCCGGGAAAAGCACCAGCGCACCACCGCCCAGGCCATGGACAGCGTGGCCCGGTCCCTGCCCGCCCTGTGGCGGGCGGAAAAGCTCCAGAATAAGGCGGCCGCCGACGGCTTCGACTGGCCGGATATTCAGGGAGCACTGACCAAGCTGGACGAGGAAGTGGGCGAGCTCCACCAGGCGGCCCGGGAGGGCGCCAACGTGGCCGAGGAGCTGGGGGACGTGCTGTTTGCCGCCGTAAAGGCCGCCCGCTTTGCCGGGGTGGACCCGGAGGACGCTCTGAACGCCGCCTGCGAGAAGTTCATCCGGCGCTACGCCGCCGTGGAGCAGGGAGCCGCAGACCGGGGCGTGCCGGTGTCGGACCTGACCCTGGCGGAAATGACCGACCTGTGGAACGGCGCAAAGCAGCGCCATGACTCTGACGGTTTCTGATGCGATGCATATCGCTTTGGGATAGATCACTGAACCAAGGAAAATTTTTAGGAGGAATATCATGAATAAGACCGAACTGATCGCCGCCGTGGCGGAAAAGACCGGCATGTCCAAGAAGGACACCGAGGCTGTCATCTCCGCGACCCTGGGCACCATCACCGCCGCCCTGCATGAGGAGGAGAAGGTGCAGCTCATGGGCTTTGGCTCCTTCGAGGTGAAGAAGCGTGCCGCCCGCACCGGCCGCAACCCCAGAAGCAAGGAGACCATCCAGATCCCCGCCTCCCAGACCCCCGTTTTCAAGGCCGGCAAGGCCCTGAAGGACGCCGTGGCCAAGTAAAGAAAAGTATTTTCAGCGGCGCGGGAGTCCCCGCGCCGCTTGCGCATTTTCAAAACTTCCGCAGAAGCTCTGAAAATGCAGGGATCGAAAACGAAAGACGCCCCTGATGGGTTTCTTTCGTAACGATCTTCCTTTCCGAGGGAGGCGGCCCTGCTTTTTGGGGGACAGACTGCGGCGGCGCGGGAGTTCCCTGCGCCGCCTGACTGACAGAAGGAGACATGCATGGCAAAGATGACATGGCTGGAGCGGCGGTATCGCCGGGCGCACCTGGAATGCGTGCGCCACATCACCATCGACCCCCGGGGGCCCGGGGTGGTGCGCATCCACATGATCCCGCCCCGGACGGAGGACGCCGGGGACCCGTTTCTGCTGCTTTTGAACGGGGCGCAGCTGGTGCCCCTGAATCTGAGCTGGGCCATTCTGCTGGCCAATTTTATGGACCAGCTGGAGCCCTGGAGCGGCCGGGAGATCGGCCAGGAGGACTGGCAGTCCATGCTTTCAGCGGCGGTGAAGGCCACCCGCCGCACCTATCCCGGCACCGGCCGGGACGTGCTGCTGGGGGACCTGGAGCGGATGCTGCGCAGCATCGTGGCCATCGCCCGGGGCCAGGAGCCGCCGGAGGAGGTGGGCATCCTGTCTCTGGGCGAATACGCCGGCCGCATGTCCGCCCCCCACCGGATGGACCTGATGATCAGCGCCATGACCCGGGAGGGCGCGTGGCACTGCAACCAGAAATGCCTGCACTGCTATGCCGCCGGGCAGACCCTGGGCCAGCGGCCGGAGCTGACCACGGACCAGTGGAAGGCCCTTCTGGAGAAGCTCCGCCGGGCCAATATCCCCCAGGTGACCTTCACCGGCGGAGAGCCCACCCTGCGGCAGGACCTGGTGGAGCTGGCGGCGGCGGCCCAGTGGTTCGTCACCCGGCTGAACACCAACGGCCGCCTGCTGACGCCGGAGCTGTGCCGGGGCCTGTTCGAGGCCAGCCTGGACAGCGTCCAGGTGACTTTGTACGCTGCCGACGCCGCCGTTCACAACGCCCTGGTGGGGGCGGAGGGCTTCGATGACACGGTGCAGGGCATCCGCAATGCTGCGGCGGCGGGGCTCATCGTGTCGGTGAATACCCCCCTTTGCAGCCTGAACCGGGATTACAGCGCCACGCTGCGGCTTGTACATAGTCTGGGCGTCCGGTATGCCACCTGCTCCGGCCTGATCCCCACCGGCGGCGCCGCCGGAGACGAGAGCCGGGCCACCCGGCTGGGGCAGGAGGAGCTGGCCGGCATCCTCCGCCAGGCCGCGGACACCGCCCACGGCCTGGGCATGGAGCTGGACTTCACCAGCCCCGGCTGGCTGCCGGAGGAGACGCTGCGCTCCATGGGCCTGGCCCTGATCCCCAGCTGCGGGGCGTGTCTGTCCAACATGGCCGTGGCTCCGGACGGCACGGTGCTGCCCTGCCAGAGCTGGCTGGAGGGGCCGGGCCTGGGGAACCTGTGCGCCGACGACTGGGCCGCCATCTGGGACGGCCCCCAGTGCCGCCGCATCCGGGCGGAAAGCGCCAAAATGGAGCATATCTGTCAATTGCAGCAGGAAGGGGGATGCTGACCATGCGGAAAATTCTATGCCGGGCGCTGCTGTGCCTTTGCCTGGTGCTGGCCCTGGCGCCGGTGCCTGCGGCCTATGCCCAGGACCTGGACCGCATCGAGTCCTATGATGTGGACGTGACCCCCGACACCCAGGACGGCAGCCTGCGCATCCAGGTGACCCTGGAGTGGACGGTGCTGGCGGAGGGGCCCGTCAGCTGGGTGAAGATCGGCGTGCCCAACGGCAGCATCCGGGAGGAGACGGCCCTGACGGACAACATTGACCGCCTGAGCTTCGACAACAGCTATATGTATGTCTACTTCGACCGGGACTACAACGACGGCGAGACCTTCCGGTTTTCCTACAGCTGGGTCCAGGAGTACATGTATGCCCTGGAGGGCGATACCGTGTCCTATGACTATACCCCCGGGTGGTTCGACGAGGCCCGGGTGGGGCAGATGACCCTGACCTGGCACGACCCGGCAGGGGTGGACGGCGCAGGCTCCGACGGACAGACCGGCGGAGACCATGTGCTGGCGCAGACCGACCTGGCCCACGGCCAGCAGATGAGCTTCACCGTCCACTATGACGGCTGGCCCACTCAGCTGGCCCAGGACGGCAGCCGGGACAGCCTGCCCACGGATGACGATCCCTCCGTCAATCCCGGCTACGACCCGGATTACGACGGGGACAGCGGCTTCGGCATCGCCTGGATCATCATCCTGGTGGTACTGTTCATCGTCATCCGGATCCTGTCGGCGTCGGACGGCTATCGGGGCGGCTTCGGCACCCGCTATGTGTTCGTCAACGGCCTGTGGTTCCCGGCGGGACCCGACGGGCAGCCCTGGCCCGGCGCCCACGGTACCCGGGAAAAACCGAAACCGCCCCGCAGCGGCGGCTTCGGCGGCGGCAGCCGGGGAGGCGGCTTCGGAGGGGGCGGCTTCGGCGGCGGGGGACACTGCGCCTGCGCCAGCAGCTGCGCCTGTGCGTGCGCCTGCGCCTGCGCGGGAGGCGGCCGGGCCGGGTGCAGCGCCAAGAACCTCTATGGCGCGGTGCATCTGAACAGGGACGTTACCCACAGCGTGGAAGAATAGCAGCTCATGGGGCGGACCCGGCGGATCCGCCCTGAGCTTGTCAAAAAGGGCAATGCCCTTTTTGACAAAAGAGATTTCGCTCCGACCCGCGCGTTTTCACGCATGAAATGCGTGAAAACACACTCTCTCCGCGCAAAGTATTTTTCGCGACGTACACGCCCAACGGAAGTCCCCTTGGGGGGTGCCGCCGCGAAAAATAGATGGAACACTATTCGCGGCCTGCGGGCCGCGAACTCTGCGAGGCCTTTTGACAGTCTCGGGCGGACCCGGCGGGTCCGCCCTTTTTGCGTTTTTTTGCAATTTTCTCTTGCAAGTTCCGGCGGAATATGATATAAATGGAGTGTTAAAATGCTTTGAACGGGAAGTTCTGCGGAGAAAGCCTGCCCAAGAGAGGACCGGTCGCCGGCTGCAAGCCGGTCTGTCAGGCGCTGCGGTGTTCGCCCGGGAGCTGCCGCGAGGAAATGCGCGGACGGGTCGTCCCCCGTTATCGGGAAAACGAGTGCGCGGTTCTGTGCCGCGAAGCTGGGTGGTACCACGGAAGCCATACGCCTTTCGTCCCAAGTGATTGGGAGGAAGGGCTTTTTTCGTCCCAAAAAACTGATCCTATCAAGGAGGAGCCATATGAAAGAGAAACTGACACAGCTGCTGCAGGAGGGGCAGGAGAAGATCCGCGCCGCCCGCAGCGAAGGCGAGCTGCAGGAGGTCAAGGGCCTGCTGCTGGGCAAGCAGGGAGCGCTGACGGGCCTTCTGAAGGAGCTGCCCCGGCTGGACGTGAGTCTGCGGCCGGAGATGGGCAAGGCCGTGAACCAGGCCAAGGCCCAGCTGACGGAGCTGCTGGAATCCAAGCGGGAGGAGCTGAAGCTGAAGGCGTCGGAGGTGGACCCGGACTTCGACATCACCGTGCCCGGTACGGCCCCCCTGTCCGGCGGCCTGCACCCCATCACCCAGATGTGCTACGACCTGAACGACGCGTTCCGGTCCATGGGCTTTGAGATCTTCGAGGAGTCCGACATCACCAGCGAGCTGTACGGCTTCGACAACCTGAACTTCCCCCCCAACCATCCCGCCCGGGAGAGCATGGACACCTATTGGCTGGAGGGCCACGACAAGGGCCAGTGCTGGGAAAAGCTGTGCCTGCGGCCCCATCTGACCGGCGGCTCCGTCCGCTATATGCAGACCCACAAGCCCCCCTACCGCTTCGTGTACCCGGGCCGGGTATACCGCAATGAGACCACCGACGCCCGCCACGAGCGCGCCTTTTTCCAGTATGAGGCCCTGATCGTGGACAAGGACTTCACGTTCGCCTCCGGCAAGGTGATGATCAAGAGCATCCTGTCCAAGATATTCGGCCGGGACGTGCCGGTGCGGATGCGGGCGGGCTTCTTCCCCTTTGTGGAGCCGGGGTTCGAGATCGACATGGGCTGCCTGGTCTGCGGCGGCAAGGGGTGCAGCGTGTGCAAGCACGTGGGCTGGATCGAGATCATGCCCGGCGGCACGCCCCATCCCAATGTCCTGCGCTCGGCGGGCCTGGATCCGGACGAATACACCGGGTTCTATGTGAACATCGGCCTGGACCGGCTGGTGATGATGCGCTACGGCGTGGATGACGTGCGTATGTTCCACAGCGCCGACCTGCGCTTCCTGGAACAGTTCCGTTAAAAGGAGGGGAAACACATGAAAGTATCACTGAATTGGATCAAGGATTACGTGGACCTGCCCCAGGACATGGACCTGACGCGGCTGGCCTATGACCTGACCATGTCCACCGTGGAGGTGGAAGGGGCCGAGGACCTGGCCCGGCGGTTCGACCACATGCTGGTGGGCCGGATCGTGGAGGTGTGCCCCCATCCCAACGCCGACAAGCTGCAGATCTGCCGCACCGACATCGGCGGCGGCGACATCCGGGATATCGTCTGCGGCGGCACCAACGTCCGCCCGGGCATGAAGGTGGCCGTGGCGGCCCCCGGGGCCATGTGCCGCTGGCACGGAGAGGGCGAGCCGGTGGAGATCAAGGAGGCCAAGCTCCGGGGCGTCAAGAGCTACGGCATGATCTGCGGCGCGGCGGAGATCGGCCTGGGAGATCTGTTCCCCACCACGGAGGAGGCCCACATTCTGGACCTCAGCGATTTCGACGCTGCGGCGGGCACCCCTATTGCCGACGCCCTGGACCTGCACGACATCATCCTGGAGATCGACAACAAGTCCATGACCAACCGGCCCGACCTGTGGGGCCATTACGGCATCGCCCGGGAGCTGGCGGCTCTGTATGACCTGCCCCTCAAGCCGCTGCCGCCCTTTCCCTGCGATGCCGGGGCCGACGGACTCACCGTTACCGTGGAGGACACGGAGCGCTGCCCCCGCTATATCGGCGCGGCGGTAGAGGGTCTGTCCGTGAAGCCCGCCCCCTTCCGGATGCAGAGCCGCATCTGGCGGGTGGGCATGCGGCCCATCAACGCCCTGGTGGATATCACCAACTATGTGATGCTGGCCACCGGCCAGCCCACCCACGCCTTCGACTCCGACAACATCGCCGGGCACATCATCGTCCGCCGGGCCAAGGACGGCGAGCAGCTGGAGCTGCTCAACGGCAAGGCCCTGTCCCTGTCCGCCGACGATCTGGTCATCGCCGACGAGGCGGGGGTGGTGGGTCTGGCCGGCGTCATGGGCGGCGCCAAGGACTCCGTTCTTCCCTCCACCGACAAGGTCATCCTGGAGATCGCCAATTTCCAGGCTGCCGGCGTCCGCCGCACGGCCCTGCGGTACGACAACCGCACCGAGGCGTCCTCCCGCTATGAAAAGGGCATCGACCCGGAGCGCTGCGACCAGGCCCTGTCCCTGGCCATGAGCCTGTTCCGGGAGCTGTATCCCGACGTGCGCGTCACCAGCTTCTCCGACCAGTATCCCGAAAAGCTGCGCCAGGCGGAGATCGATGTGTCCCTGACCTGGCTGGACCGCCGCCTGGGCAAGCACCTGACCAACGACGAGATCGCCCACAAGCTGGGCCTGCTGGGCTTCCGGCTGGACTTCAGCGGCGACAACATGCACGTTACCGTGCCCACCTGGCGCTCCACCGGCGATGTATCCATCAAGGCCGACATCATGGAGGAGGTAGCCCGGATGGTGGGCTATGAGAACTTCCAGGCTGCCCCCATCACCACCTCCTTTGACGGGGCCATCAACCAGCTGGATAAGGACCTGGAGCGCCGGATCAAGGAGTACCTGGCCATTCGCTGCGGCATGCAGGAGATCTTCACCTATCCCTGGATGGATGAGACCTATGTAAACGCCATTTTGCAGGACACCGCCGGAATCCTGGCCCTGTCCACGCCGCCGTCTCCCTCCGAGCGGCTGATCCGCTCCTCCCTGCTGCCCAATCTGTGCAAGGCCGTGGTGAAAAATGAGCGGTACTTCACGGAGTTCTCCCTGTTTGAAACGGCCCAGGTGTTCCGCGACGCCGACTACAGCGCTCCCTACGATCCCCGGGAGCTGCTGCCGTCCCAGCGCAAGAACATTGCCGGCGCCTTCGTGGCCCCGGCCAAGGACGTGACGGCCCTGTTCCGCCGGGCCAAGGGCGCGGTGGAGCAGATGCCCCGCTTCACCCATATGGAGGGCTTCACCTTCCGCCAGGAGAAGCGCCCGGTATGGGCCGACCAGGTGGTATGGCTGAACATCTTCCTTGGCGAGGAGCAGGTGGGCAACCTGGCGCTGCTGGCCCGGAAGCCCGCCATGGCCTGCGGCATCAAGAATCTGGCGGTGATGCTGTTTGAGCTGGATGTGGACGCCCTGAAGCCCTTCCGCTCCCGCACCAACACCTTCACCCACCTGCCGGAGTATCCCATGACCGACTACGATATCTCCCTGCTGTTCGACAGCCAGGTGAAGTGGAGCCAGATGTATGACGTCATCGCCCAGGGCATCCACGAAAACGGCCTGCTCCACGGAGCGGATTTTGTGGACGAGTACCGGGGCAAGCAGGTGCCCGCCGGAAAGAAGTCCGTCACCATCCGGCTGACCATCGGCTCCCTGGAAAAGACCCTGACCTCCACGGAGATCGAGGAGTGCGCCTCCGGCGTCATCAAAAAGCTCACCAAGCGCCTGGGTGCGGAGCTGCGCACCCGGTAAAATCCGTTTTTTCCTCTTTACAGCGCCGGAAAAATAGCGTATACTGATGGTGAATCAATAGAAAGGGGAGAAAGCCCGCATGGATGATTTTACCAGGAAGTTTGACGCCGCCCAGGATAAGGACGAGCAAATCCATTATATCCTTACCTCCGTGTATGAGGCGCTGAAGGAAAAGGGGTACGACCCCATCAACCAGATCGTGGGCTATATCCTGTCCGAGGACCCCACCTATATCACCAACCACAACGGCGCCCGGACCCTGATCTGCAAGGTGGACCGGGACGAGCTGCTGCAGGTGCTGGTGAAGAATTACCTGGAGATCTGAGCGCCGATATACGGCAAAGGCCGCCCCGGATGGGGCGGCCTTTCAGCTTGTCCAAAAAGGGCGGCGCCCTTTTTGGACAAGAGAGTTTTCGCTCCGACCCGCGCGTCCGAATGGGCTTTTAGCCCATTCGGGCACACTCTCTCCGCGCAAAGTATTTTTCGCGACGTACATGCCGCCGCGAAAAATGAATTGAACTCGATTCGCGGCCTGCGGGCCGCGAACTCTGCGAGGCTTTTTGACAGGCAAAGGCCGCCCCGGATGGGGCGGCCTTTTGATTTGGCGAAATGCATTCTTCCGGCTGCGGGATCATTCTCCCTCCGGCAGACAATATTCCTGGGCATAGGCGCGGAAGCGGCCGGCATAGTCCGGATCCTGGGTCTGGGCGGCCCGCAGGGTCTCGTGCAGGTTCAGGTTGTGCCGTCCGGCGTCGATGACGCAGCCGGCGACGTTGGAGCAGTGGTCCGACGTGCGCTCCAGGTCCGTCAGCAGGTCCACCCACACAAAGCCGGCCTCGATGCTGCACTGCCCGCGGCGCATGCGCAGGATATGGCGGGTGCGCAGCTCCTCCTTCAGGGCGTCGATGACCTGCTCCAGCGGCTCCACCTGGGCCGCCTGGACCGGATCGTCCTGACGGAAGCTGTCCAGGGACAGGTGCAGGATCCGGCGGGTGGCACGGGCCAGGGTCTGATACTCCGCCATGGCCGCCGGGGAGAAGGACAGCTTTTTGCTTTGCAGCTCCTCCGCCGACTCCAGCACATTGACGGCGTGGTCGGAAATGCGCTCGAAATCGCCGATGGTTTTCAGCAGCTCCGTGGACTCCTGGCTTTCGCCGTCGCTGAGGGAGTGACTGCTCAGCTGCACCAGATAGGTGCCGATGATGTCCTCATAGTGGTCGCAGCGCTCCTCGTCCTCCCGGATGGACCGGGCCAGCTCCGGGGTATAGGCAGTGAAGGCGTCCAGGGCGTTTTCCAGGGCCCGGACGGCGCACTGGGCCATCTGAACGGTAACGTCCCGAGCCCGGCCCAGGGCCAGGGCAGGAGTGGCCAGCAGACGGGAATCCAGCTCCACGGTCTCCTCGCGGCGCTTGGCGTCGGGCACCAGGCGGATGGCCAGCTTTTCCAGCAGACCGCCGGCAGGCAGCAGCATGGCCGTGCACAGGATGTTGAACACGGAGTGGGCAATAGCGATGCCGTACATGGTGGCAGGCCGGTCCAGAATAGCCGGGGCAAACAGGGCCTTGACCACGCAGTACACCGTCAGCAGCACCACCACGCCGATGACGTTGAACATCAGGTGGACCACGGCGGCCCGGCGGGCGTTTTTATTGGTGCCCACGGAGGACAGTATGGCCGTGACGCAGGTGCCGATGTTCTGACCCATGATGATCGGGATGGCGGCGGCATAGCTGACGCTTCCGGTGACAGACAGTGCCTGGAGAATGCCCACCGACGCGGAGGAGGACTGGATAATCCCCGTCAGCACCGCGCCCACCAGCACGCCCAGCACCGGGTTGCGGAACATCAGGAACAGCTGGGTGAACTCCGGCACATCCTTCAGCCCCGCCACCGCGCCGCTCATGGTCTCCATGCCGAACATCAGGGTGGCAAAGCCCAGCAGAATGGTGCCGGTGTCCTTCTTTTTGACGTCCTTGCAGAACATGTAGAAGATGATGCCCACCAGCGCCAGCACCGGGGTGAAGGAGGAGGGCTTCAGCAGCCGGATCCACAGGCTGCCGCTGTCGATGCCCGCCAGGCTCAGCAGCCAGGCGGTGACGGTGGTGCCCACATTGGCGCCCATAATGACGTTGATGGCCTGACGCAGGGTCATGAGGCCGGAGTTGACAAAGCCTACCACCATCACTGTGGTGGCCGAGGAGCTCTGAATGATGGCGGTGATGCCCAGGCCCGTCAGAAAGCCCACAAACACCCGGCTGGTCATCTTATCCAGGAAACTGCGCAGCTTGCCGCCGGCCCGGCGCTCCAGGGCCTGGCCCATCAGGTTCATGCCGAACAGGAACAGGCACAGGCCGCCTACCAGAGTCAGCACATTGAAAATATCCATAGATGTTACTCCCTCTATTCGTCGTTTTTACATTTTGACACTCGCTCTTTTACACTTCTCAGTATACAGGGCCTTTGTCAAATCCGTTGTAATGGGTAAGTAAAATCTATGTAAAATTATGGCGCAGAAAATTCCCGGGTCCATTGGGCCCGGGAATCTGTTTTTCACTTTTCGGAGAACACGTCCCAGTTTTTCACGAAATACTCCACGCCGGAGTAGACGGTGGTCACCAGGATCACCCCCTGGCACGCCAGGTTCAGCCAGTGGGGAATGCCGAACAGCATCAGGCAGATGCACACCATGGTGCTGGCGGTCTTTACCTTGCCGGACCAGCCTGCGGCGATGACCCGGCCCTTTTCCACGGCGATGAGCCGCATGCCGGACACGGCGAACTCCCGCAGCAGCACTGCGGCCAGCACCCAGCCCACCATATCGCCGGTTTCCACGAACCAGCACAGGGCCGCCATCACCAGGCACTTGTCCGCCAGGGGATCGGCAAACTTGCCGAAGTCCGACACCTGGTTATAATGCCGGGCAATGTACCCGTCCAGCAGGTCCGTCAGGCAGGCCACGATGTAGATGGCCAGGGCCACATAGCGGCTGCCGGGAAAGTCCCAGTAGGCCACCACCAGAAACACCGGGATCAGGAACACCCGGAGCAGGGTCAGTTTGTTGGCTGTGTTCATAGGCATGGTTCATTCCTCCGTTCGTTCACCGGTAAGCTCACCGTCCATGGCGCCGGTGATGCGCACACGGACAAAGTCCCCCGCCTCCACGGGGCTGTCGGATGTGAAGTAAATGCTGCCGTCGATGCCGGGGCTCTCGGCATAGCTGCGGCCCACATAGCTCATGGACTGGCCGTCCCAGCCGTCGCACAGCACCTCCACGGTGTCGCCCATGCGGCTGTCGTTGAACTGGTCCATGACCTGGGCCTGGACCTCCATCACCAGCTCCGCCCGGTGCCGGGCCTCGTCGGCGTCCACCCGGTTGAGCATTTTCGCCGCCGGGGTCCCCTCCTCCGGGGAGTAGGCAAAGGCCCCCACCCGCTGGAGCTTCTGCTCCCCCAGGAAGTCGCACAGCTCCTCAAAGGCGGCCTCGTCCTCGTAGGGCAGGCCGGTGATGAGGCTGGTGCGCAGCACCACGCCGGGGATACGGCGGCGCAGGTCAGCAAACAGGGCCTCCAGCCCGGCCTTGGTCTCCCGCCGGCGCATGGCCTTCAGCACGGTATCGTTGCAGTGCTGGATGGGGATGTCCAGGTAGTTGCAGATCTTCTCCTCCCCGGCGATGGTGTCAATCAACTCGTCGGACAGGTTGTCGGGGTAGAGATAGTGCAGCCGGATCCAGTGGAAGGACAGCCTGCACAGAGCCCGCAGCAGCTCCGGCAGCTTCCGCTCCCCGTACAGGTCCATGCCGTAGCGGGTAATATCCTGGGCGATGACGATGCACTCCTGCACGCCGTCGTCCGCCAGGGCCTGGGCCTCCTGCAAAATGTCCTCCATCCGGCGGGAGCGGTAGTTGCCCCGCAGGGAGGGGATCACGCAATAGGCGCAGCGGTTGCTGCACCCCTCGGCGATGCGGAGATAGGCGTACTGCCGGGGAGTGGACAGCACCCGGGGCAGCTCCTCCACAGGGCCGTTGATATCCGCAAAGTGGCGGCACTCCTGGCCGTTCATCACCTGCTCCAGGGCAGGCACGATGTCGCCGAAGCAGCCGGTGCCCATGATGCCGTCGATCTCCGGCAGCTCATCCAGGATATCGGCCTGATACCGCTGGCTCAGGCAGCCGGTGACGAGAATCTTCTGAATTTCCCCGGCGTCCTTCAGCTGGGCGGCGGAGAGAATGGTGTCGATGGCCTCGCTTTTGGCGCTGTCGATAAAGCCGCAGGTGTTGATGACCACCACGTCGCTGCCGGGGCAGTCCTCCTGGACGGTGATGCCGGCCTGGAGACACAGGGCCATCATCTGCTCGGTGTTCACCCGGTTCTTGTCGCAGCCCAGGGATATGAATGATACGTTCATGCTCTGTTTCCTCTGATTATTCGGGTATTGAATGCTGCCGGGGTGTCTCCGGCAGGTGACTGCTTTCGCCGCCAGCGGGAGCTCATTCCTCCATGTCCCGGTCCAGCCGGGCCAGGGCGGGGCGGATATCCTGCCATTGGAAGCCCCGGCGCTGAAGCGCGGCGGACAGCCGCTGGAGCGTGGCCCGGTCCGGCGTCTTGCCCCGGAGCTTGGCGGCCAAAAATTTGTCGATGGCCTCCTCCGGGTCCGGCATCTGGGCCAGGGCATCCTCCCACAGGTCCCGGGGCACCCCCCGGCGCTGGAGCTCCTGGCGGACGCGGCCGGGGCCGTAGCCCATGGCGGCGTAGTGCCGGGCGATGACCCCGGCATAGGCGGCGTCGTCCACCGCGCCCAGGTCCGCCAGCCACTGGGCGGTCTCCTGGGCCTCCTGGGGGTCGGCCCCCTTCTTCACCAGCCGGTCCGACAGCTCCTTCCGGGACAGCATCCGGCCTGCGGCCAGCTCTGCCGCCCGCTGGCGGGTCTGGGACCGGGCGGCGGCCCGGCGCAGCTCCTCCAGCACATCCTCCGTCAGCTCCTGGCCCGGCCGCAGGCCAAACCGCAGCAGCTCCTCCGGTGTGATGCGCAGCAGGTCGCCGCCGGTGAGATACACCAGCACCCGGTCCTTTTTATGCAGGGACGGCTGGATGCGCTCAATCCGCGTCATCGTCGAAGTCGTCGGCGGACACGTCCACCGCCCGGCCGGCGGCCTTGGCGGCAATCTTGGACTGACTGCTCATCAGCTTATGAAAGTCCCGGCGGATGGCGGCCTCCAGCTTGTCGGCCTCGTCGGGGTGGTCCCGGAAATACTGCTTGGCGGCGTCGCGGCCCTGTCCCAGGCGGATATCCCCCATGTTGAACCAGGAGCCGCTTTTCTGGACTAGGTCCAGCTTCACGCCCAGGTCCAGCATCTCGCCCAGGCGGCTGATGCCCTCGCCGTACATGATGTCAAACTCCGCTTCCCGGAAGGGGGGCGCCACCTTATTCTTCACCACCTTGGCCCGGGTGCGGTTGCCGATGATCTCGCCGCCGGACTTCAGGGCCTCGATGCGCCGCACGTCGATGCGGACGGAGGCATAGAACTTCAGGGCCCGGCCGCCGGTAGTGACCTCGGGGTTGCCGTACATCACGCCCACCTTCTCCCGCAGCTGGTTGATGAAGATGACGATGCTGTTGGTTTTGGCGATGACGCCGGTGAGCTTGCGCAGAGCCTGGCTCATCAGCCGGGCGTGCAGGCCCACGAAGCTGTCGCCCATCTCGCCCTCGATCTCGGCCCGGGGCACCAGGGCAGCCACGGAGTCCACCACCACCACGTCGATGGCGCCGGAGCGGACCAGGGCCTCGGTGATCTCCAGGGCCTGCTCGCCGGTGTCCGGCTGGGAGATGAGCATATCCTCGATCCGAACCCCCAGCGCCCGGGCATAGGTGGGGTCCAGGGCGTGCTCGGCATCCACAAAGGCCACCTCGCCGCCCAGCTTCTGGGCCTGGGCCAGAATGTGCAGGGCCAGAGTGGTCTTACCGGAGGACTCCGGTCCGTAGATCTCGATGATGCGGCCACGGGGCACGCCGCCGATGCCCAGGGCCAGGTCCAGGGCCAGGGAGCCGGTGGGGATGGCCTCCACGTTGGTCTCGGCGTTTTCGCCGTAGCGCATGATGGAGCCCTTGCCGTACATCTTCTCGATCTGCTGCATGGCCGTCTCCAGGGCCTTTTTTTTGTCGGAACCCGCAGGGACTGCGGCGGACGTATCCTTTTTCGCTGCCATTTTCGTCTCCTCCTCTAATTGATTGCCATAATGCTATCACAAATACTGTCCGGAAAAGCGGACAGTCAGATCTCCTGATACAGGGCTCCCAGCACCACCCGGGGAATGCCCGCCGGGTCCGGGAGAATTTCCAGGTCGCCGAAGCCCACGCCGCGCATGAGCCGCAGCACGTCGTCGGCCTGGCCGATGCCCACCTCAAAATAGAGCCGGGAGCCGGGATGCAGCACTGCAGGCCAATGCCGCAGGATGGCCCGGTAGAAGTCCAGCCCGTCGGCGCCTCCGTCCAGGGCCATATGGGGCTCATAATCCCGGACGGAGGGGTCCAGCCCCGGCAGGTCGCCGGTGGGAATATAGGGGGGATTGCTGACGATGCAGTCAAAGTCCCCCAGCCGCTGGAGCGGCGGGTGCAGGGCGTCCAGCTGCATGGCCGTCACCCGGCCCGTCAGGCCGTTGCGGCGGATATTCTGGCGGCAGATGCGCAGGGCCCCGTCGCTGAGCTCCCCCAGCACCACCCGGGCGTCCTTCACCTGGCTGGCGATGGCCAGACCCAGGCACCCGGATCCGGCGCACAGATCCAGCACCCGGGGGCCGTCCTGCTGCGCCAGCCAGTCAATGGCGGCCTCGGCCAGGGTCTCGGTGTCGGGCCGGGGGATCAGTACGCTTTCGGAGATGTCCAGGGGCAGGCCGTAGAACTCCCACTCGCCGATAAGGTATGCCACCGGCTCCCCGGCCAGACGGCGGCGGGCCAGGGCCCAGGCCGCCTCCTCCACCTCCGGGGACGCGTACAGCGCGCCGTCCCGCAGCAGCCGGGCCTTATCCTTTCCGGCGGCGAAGCACACCAGCTCCCGGGCCTCCAGGGTGGCGGCCTCGATGCCCGCCTGCCGCAGCTGACGCCGGATATCCAGTGTCAGGTCGTTGTATGTAGTAGCCATCCGGTCCTCCTGCCGTCATACGGAATACAATCTGCTCCAAAATGCGGTGCAGCGCATTTTGGAAGGCGCTTACCACTTGTCCTTTCCCTGCTCCTCCGGGAGCACCAGCTTCAGGGCCTCAATGGCCACCTCCAGCATGGAGTCGTCCGGCTCGTTGGTGGTGAAATTCTGAAGCCACATGCCCGGGGCGGACAGAATACGGGTGACGGCGTTGTCGTGGCGGCCCACAAAGCGGTTGAACTCATAGGTGACGCCCACCACCGGGATCAGCAGCAGCAGGTGCATGCCCACCCGGACCCACAGATTCTGCCAGTTCACATAGCTGAACACGATGCTGCTGCACAGAATGGACACCACGATCACCACGAACAGAAAGCTGGTGCCGCAGCGGGGATGGTGCTTGGGCTGGATGCGGGCGTTTTCCACCGTCAGCGGCAGCCCCGCCTCATAGCAGAAGATGGTCTTATGCTCCGCCCCGTGATAGCAGAACACCCGGCGCACGTCCTTCTGCCTGGAGCAGAGGATCAGATATCCCAGGAAGATCACGATCTTCACCGCCCCCTCGATGAGGTTGTGGACGGCGGCGTGGCGGGCATGGAACAGCCCGGCAATAAACGTGGGCAGCAGCATGAACAGCAGCAGCGTCAGCCCCAGGGACAGAAGCACCGACACCCACACCAGCACCGACTGGAGCTTTTCCGCCGGAATGTGGGCCTCCAGCCATTGGTCCAGCTTGGAGGGCTGGGTATTTTCATCGTCGGGATAGTAATCGGCGGAGAACATCAGGGCCTTGACGCCCCGGACCATGGAGTCCAGAAACGTGACGGCCCCCCGAATGATGGGCCAGCCCAGGATGGGGTACTTGTCCTTGACCAGGGTCAGCTCCTCCACCCGGGTCACCAGGCCCTCCGGCGAGCGGACCACGATGGCCTGCTTTTCCGGCCCGCGCATGAGAATGCCCTCGATCAGGGCCTGACCGCCGATGGAGGTGCGGAATTGCTTGTTGTTTTTTTCCATGGGGAATGGGTTCCTTTCCAGTATCATAACACACCCGCCGCAAAAATGCAACAGGCGTTCGATTTTTTACAGCTCCTGGCCGGAGATGGGCAGCCGGATGGTGACGATGGCACCGCCGCCGTCGGCATTGCCGATGTCGAAGGCGCCGCCGTGGCGCTGGACGATCTCGTCGCACACGGCCAGGCCGATGCCGCTGCCCCGGGCCTTGGAGGACCCCTTATAGAACTTCTGCTTCACAAAGGGCAGCTCCGCCGGAGGAATGCCGGGGCCGTAGTCCCGGATGCGCACCACATAGCACTCCCCCTCCCGGGTCATGTCCACGTCGATGCGCTTGCCTGCCCCGCCGTGCTTGGCGGCGTTGTCCAGCACGTTGCAGAACACCTGCTTCAGCCGCTGAGGGTCGCCGGAGATAGGGTCGGTATACAGCTCCTGCCCGCTGTGATAGTTCAGCTGGATGCCGTCCTGGCGGAACAGCTCGCGATAGGTATAGATGGCGTCCTCCAGCTCCGCCTGCAGGTCCATTTCCTCCACTTGGAGGGTAAAGCGGCCGTCCTGCATTTTGGAAAATTCCAGCAGCTCCTCCACCATGCCCGTCAGGCGGCGGGCCTCCTTGACAATGATGCGCAGGCCACGGCGCAGCTGGCGGGGGTCGCCGGTCTCATCGCCCAGAAGCGTCTCGCCCCAGCCGCTGATGGCCGTCAGCGGGGTGCGCAGCTCGTGGGACACGGAGGAGATGAACTCCGTCTGTATTTTTTCGCTTTGACTGATCTTCAGGGACATGTTGTTGATGTTGTCCACCAGCTGGCCCAGCTCGTCGGAGTATTTGTTGCTGATCTGGATGCCGTAGCTGCCGGAGGAAATGCGCTTGGCGGCCTCGGACACCTCCGCCACCGGCGTCACCACGTTGTTGATGAAGATCAGATTGGATACGAAGATCAGAAAGATCACCGCCGCGATGATGGCGGCGATCACCAGCACCGTCAGCCAGAGCTGCTGGTCCATCAGATGGGTGGAGGTGACGTAGCGCATAACGCCCACCACCGCGCCGTTGTAGAACAGGGGGCTGGACACGGCCAGAATGTTCTCGCCGGTCAGGGGGTCCCGGCCGGTGAATGTGGCGGTTTTGCCGGTTTCCACGGCGCGATTCACATCCATCGTGGCGGAGGTGCTGCCGGCCACGGCCCCTCGGGTGGACAGCTCCACCTGGCGCTTGCCGTTGATAAATTGCAGCTCCACGGTCTTGCCCAGGCTGTCGCTGGTGGCAAAGTCCGCGGTGTACTGGGCGGCCCGGCGGTAATACTCGCTGTAGCTGCCCATGCTGTAGGCGCTGAAATAGTCCGCCCCGGATTTTGCCTTGGCCTCCAGGGTGGAGCGGGCCCGGCCATAGAGGTTGGAGCTGATGGTCACAGCGGTGAGAATCCCCGTCAGGGCCAGAATGATGACGATGGGCCCCACGCTGCTGGCCAGCCACCGGCGGCGCAGGCCCCGGAGCTTCAGTCGCTTCCCCCCGCCGGGGGTAAACAGCCGCAATCTGTTGTCCGTTTGCGTTCCCATGGTATCAGAAGCCCCACTTATAGCCAAAGCCCCACACCGTGGTGATATAGGTGGGGTTGGTGGCGTTGTCCTCGATCTTCAGCCGCAGACGGCGGACGTTGACGTCCACGATCTTCAGCTCGCCGAAATAGTCCCGGCCCCACACCAGGTCCAGGATCTCCTCCCGGGACAGGGCCTTGCCGGGATTTTCCATAAACATCCGCATGATGGAATACTCCACCTGGGTCAGCTTGATGCGCTGGCCGTTTTTCTCCAGGGTGCGGTTGCGGGTGTTCAGCAGGAAGGGGGGCTGGCTGATGGTGCCCGCCGGGGGCTCGTGGCTGGCGCCGCCGCTGCGGCGGATCAGGGCGTCCACCCGGGCGGTAAGCTCCGCCGGGGAGAAGGGCTTGGTCACATAGTCGTCGGCCCCGTTCATCAGGCCCGTGACCTTGTCCATCTCCTGGGACCGGGCCGTCAGCATGATGATGCCGATGCGGGGATTGATGGCCCGGATGCGGCGGCATACCTCGAAGCCGTCGATGCCCGGCAGCATCACGTCCAGCAGGGCCACCAGGGTGTCCGGATTGGCGTGGAGCTTATCCAGGGCCTCCTCGCCGGTCTCGGCCTCCACCACCTCATAGCCCGCCCGGCGCAGGTTGATGACGATAAAGCTGCGGATGCTGGCTTCATCCTCCAGGACCATTACCTTTCTCATGGATCTGACGTTCCTTTCTTCCGATTTTACGCGCCCCACCGGGCCACGATCAGGTTAAAGCACTGGCGCAGGGTCTCCTCATCCAGGCGGCAGGAGGCGGCGCCGTCCAGCAGCTCACCGGCATAGGTGACGCCGTTCTGGCGGCGCAGGGCAATGCGCCCGCCCATCATGGCGCGCTTTTCCCGGTTGTCGCCGGTAAGGGTATACAGGGCCACCACCGGCTGCCCGCTGCACAGCAGCACCACCTGATTTTCATACGCGCCGTTGTCGGCGGTGGTGTAGGTGATCCCTCCGCCCCATCCGTCCGGCAGGCGGAAATACCACCCGGCGGCCAGATCGTGATACGTTACGGTCAGGCTCGCGCTGTCGCCGTCTTTGTCGTAGGAAATCCATTTTACCAGTCCCTTGGCCGCCGCCGTGTTGGCTGTGTCGGCCTTGGCAGGCTGCTCCGGGGCCGGGATCTCGATGCAGCCGTCGCCGTCGATATCCTGGGGCGCCAGCTGCATATAGGGGTATACGGCGGAGGTCAGGCCGGTAAAGCGGTCCTGGACCACGTTGGTCAGGCCGCCGTTCTCCTGCCAGATCAGCACATCCGTCATGGCCATGCCCTGGCTGTTGACGCCGGTGGCAAATACGGCGGGGGTGCCGTCCGAGAGGCGCCCGGCAACAATGCTGCCCCGGCTCAGCTCCGCCATGGTGCAGCTGAGCACGCTGCTGTAGCTGGCGGAGATCACGTCGTCCTTCCGGACATACAGGCCCGCCACAGGCTGGCCGTCGTTGTCCGAGCGGAACAGCAGCAGACTCTTGACCCCGTCGCCGTCCAGGTCCGTGACGGTGAAGCGGGTATAGCCGCTTTGCAGCAGCACATAGGGCTCCGGCTGGGGCACATATACGGCCACGGTCTGCACGTCGGCGCTGATGCGCCAGCCCACGATGATCTCCTGGTGGCCGTTGCCGGTCAGGTCCTCATACTGGACGCTGTCGATGGCGGTGCCGCTGCTCTCGATGACGCACAGCTGGTGGTATGACTCGTCCTCCGGCCGGAAAATGAAAATTTTCAGGGGCTTTTCGTCGCCCTGGAGCCGCATGAACACCAGAGCCTCGGACTGACCGTCGTTATTGAGGTCCACCATCTGAACGGACTGGATATTTTCCCCGGCGCTGGGGGCGATGAGCTCATAGCCCTGCTTCTGCAGGTCGTCCAGCTCCTGGGACAGGCCCGCGTATTCCGCCGCCACCCGGGGCAGGGTGAACAGGTCCTCCACCGACGAGCGGAAAATGCACCCCGTCAGCGTCAGCGTCATCGCTGCCGCCAGGGCCAGGGCCGCGGCGCGGCGCAGCAGGTGTTTCATGGGACAGCTCCCTCCCTCCGGTCCGATTTTTTGACGCATATATCATACCACAGCTTTCGCCGCTTGGGTACCCCTGTTTTGTCCGGTGTTACAGAAAATTTACAGTCCCGCAGCCAGGAGTCCCCGGGCGGCAGGCTTTTTTTGGCAAATCCGGTTGACTGTCTGCTCGTTCTGTGATATAATCAATTTGCCGGATATTATGCGACACTATGTTCAATAACTCAAAATGACGGCTTATCTGCCGTCCCGGCAACGGAAAGGAGAAATCATATGGAAGCGTCTTACACCGCGTCCTCTGCTTCCCCCGCCGTGCAGCTGCCCACCAACCGCAGTCTGCTGAAATTCATTTTGCTGTCCATCATCACCCTGGGCATTTACGGCCTGGTGGTCATGACCAAGATCAGCACCGAGATCAACACCATTGCCGGCCCCTATGATAACAAAAAAACCATGAACTACTGCCTGGTGGTCCTGATCTTCTCCTGGCTGACTATGGGCATCGTGCCCCTGGTCTGGGCTCACCGCTTCTCCAACCGCGTGGGCAGTGAGCTGCTGCGCCGGAACCTGCCCTATCAGTTCGACGCCGGAACCTTCTGGCTGTGGAACGTGTTGGGCTCGCTGATTGTTGTAGGTCCCTTTGTCTACACGCACAAGCTGCTCACCGCTATGAATATGCTCTGCACCGACTATAACGCCAAGGGCTGAATTTTCCCCGTATATCGCAGGCAAAAAAGAGACCGGCTCCCGCCGGTCTCTTTTTGTTATGATTCCATCTCCGCCAGGGCGGCGTTATACAGGTCGTTGCGGGACAGGCCCGTCTCCTCCGCCGTCCGGCGGACGGCGTCCTTCATCCGCACCCCCTCCTGCCGCAGGCGCAGCACCTGCCGGACTCCCTGGTCCAGGGTCACGGCGGGCCCGGCGGCCCGCTGGGCCCCGGCCACCACCAGTACATACTCCCCTCGGGGCTCCTTCTCCTGATACAGGGCCACCGCCTGGGACAGAGTGGTGCGCACCGTCTCCTCATGGAGCTTTGTCAGCTCCCGGCACAGGGCCACCGGCCGGTCCCCCAGCACCTCCAGCATGTCCGCCAGGGTGGGCCGCAGCTTGTGGGGCGCCTCGTGGAACACCATGGTGCGCTCCTCGCCCCGCAGCTCCTCCAGCCGGGCGCGGCGCTCCTTTTTATTGGCGGACAGAAACCCCTCGAAGCAGAATCGCCCGGTGGGCAGCCCCGACACCGCCAGGGCGCACACGGCGGCGCAGCAGCCGGGGATGGCCTGCACGGTGATGTCCTGCTGTCCGCACAGGCGCACCAGGTCCTCTCCGGGATCGCTGATGGCCGGGGTTCCGGCGTCCGTCACCAGGGCGCAGCTCTCCCCCGCCAGCAGACGCTCCGCAATGGCGGGGCCGGCAGAGGCCCGGTTGTGCTCGTGATAACTGACCAGGGGCTTGCGGATGTCGAAGTGGTTCAGCAGCCGCAGGGACACCCGGGTATCCTCGGCGGCGATAAAATCCGCCGTCCGCAGTGTTTCCACCGCCCGGGGCGACAGGTCCCCCAGGTTGCCGATAGGCGTTGCCACCAGGTATAAGGTTCCAGCCATGGTATCTTACTCCTTGTCTCGAAAATAAGCGCGGCGAACGTCCTCCGTCTCGCCGCCGTCCGGCCCCCGCAGCAGCAGAGGCGGCTCCGCCGTCAGCCCCGGCCGTCCACCCAGCCGGGCCTCCAGCAAAAACAGGCTCGGCGAGGCCGCCGCCGTGTGGTGCACGAAGCGCAGGCGCTTGGGCTCCAGCCGCACCCGGCGCAGCTCCTCCATCACGTCCGCCAGCCGGTCCGGCCGGTGGACCAGGCAGAAGCTGCCGCCCCAGGTCAGGGCCCGGGACGCGGCGGCGCACAGCTGGGAAAGGGTGCAGTCCGTCTCCGCCCGGGCGGTGCGCCGGGCGGCGTCCGGGGCCACGGCTCCGGCCTCCGGCGGGAAATACGGCGGGTTGGACACCGCCAGCCGGAACCGCCCCGGCGGCAGCAGCCCCGGGTCCCGCAGGTCCCCCTCCAGGCACCGCAGCCGGTCCTCCAGGCCGTTTTCCGCCGCCGTCCGGCGGAAAAGCCCGCAGGCGGCGGGCTGGAGCTCCACCCCGGTGACGGTCAGCTCCGGCTCCCGGGCCAGCAGCAGCAGGCCCAGCAGCCCCGTGCCGGCTCCCAGGTCGCACACGGTCATCCCCCGCCGCAGCCGGGGAAAGCCCCCCAGCAGAAACGTATCCGTGGAGGGGCGGAACAGTCCGTCGGCATATGCGAACATATACCCGCCGGGCCAAAGCCGGTCCCAATGCTCCATGACGCTCCCCTCCCCGGTGTTTTCTCCTATTGTAATATACTTTTTCACAGGACGCAAGGCCATCCCGGCCCCCGGGACTGTGAACCGCCACGAAAAATGAAAGTTTACAGATATTTCATCCGGACAGGGGGTTGCATTTTCGGATTTTCATGATACAATAATGCCATAATCTGAATGGAGGTGCTACTATGGCTTATCAGATCGGCTCTGCTTGTGTCAGCTGCGGCGCTTGCGCTGACGTCTGTCCCGTGGGTGCTATTTCCCAGGGTGACGATCGTTATGTGATCGATGCCAACGCTTGCCTGGACTGCGGTACCTGCAGTGATACCTGCCCCAACGGCGCTATCAATCCTGCTGACTAATTACATCAGTCTGAAAAAATCCCCGGTGCCTGGCACCGGGGATTTTTTTGTCTGTTTCCGGGGATCAGCGGCACCTCTGGGCGGCCTCGCGGCCGGCCCGGAAGGCCCGGATGTTCAGCTCCCGCACCTTTTCCGGCACGGTGTCGGCCACCACCTGCTCCCAGTCGATCTGGGGACAGCCCAGGCTGTCGCACATGGCGCCGAACAGCACCACGTTCATGCACCTGGCGTTGCCCAGGTCCAGGGCGATCTCGCTGGCGGGGACGGCGATGGTACGGAACACCTTTTCCATGGCCTCGATGCAGCCGTCCGGATACGTCTCGGCCCCGGAGGCAATGGTGGTGGATTTGATGGCATAGTCATTGATGACGGCCACGCCGTCGGGCTTCAGGAACTCGGCGTAGCGAACGGCCTCCATCCGCTCCAGGGCCACCATAATGTCCGCCTCACCCTTGCCGAACACGGGGCCGTAGACCTTGTCGCCCCAGCGGACCTGGGTGGACACGGAGCCGCCACGCTGGGCCATGCCGTGTACCTCGCTCTGCTTCACGTCGAACCCGGCCTGCATGAAGCCGTTGGACATGATCTTGGAGATCAGGATGGCGCCCTGACCGCCCACGCCCACCAGCAGCGCACTTTTCACGTTGGACATGTTACTTTTCCTCCTTTTCGATGGCGTCGAAGGGGCAGACCTGGGCGCACACGGTGCAGCCCACGCACTGGGTGCGGTCAATGACGGCCTTGCCGTTTTCCAGGGAGATAGCCGGGCAGCCCACCTTCAGGCAGCTGCGGCAGCTGCGGCACTTGTCGGCATTGACGCGGCACATGCCCTTCCGGAACTTATCCCGCTTGATCAGCAGGCAGGGACGGCGGGTAACGATGGCGGGCTGCTGCCCGGCGTCCAGGGCGGCCACGGCCTGGTCCACGGCGGCCTTCATGGCCTTCAGGTCCTGGGGATCCACCGTCAGCACCGGGGCAAAGCCCAGGGCCGTAAGGATTTTTTCCACGCTGAGAAGTGCGGTGGGGTCCCCCTGGAGGGTATAGCCGGTGCCGGGGTTGTCCTGGTGGCCGGTCATGCCGGTGATGCGGTTATCCAGCACGCAGGGGATCATGCGCCCCTTGTTGTACACGATCTCCGCCGCGCCGGTCATGCCGCTGTGGAAGAAGGTGGAATCGCCCACCACGCCGAACACCACCTTGCCGGTGACGCCCTCTTTTTCAAAGCTCTTGGCGATGCCCATGCCGGCGGAGAAGCCCGCGCCCATGCACACCACGGAGTCCATGCAGTTCAGCGGGGCGGCGCAGCCCAGGGTATAGCAGCCGATGTCGCCGGTGACCACATAGTTCTTGTTCTTGGACAGGGTATAGAAGAATCCCCGGTGGGGGCAGCCGGGACAGAGGGCCGGGGGCCGGTTGGCCGGGGCCACGTCCACGGTGCGGTAATCCGCCTTCTGGCCCAGCACCCGCTGGCGCAGCAGCTGGGTGTTCAGCTCGTACAGAAGGCCCGTCAGCTCCTTGCCCACGCAGGGGATGCCGGCGGCCTTGATCTGGTCCTCCATAAAGGGCTCCAGCTCCTCGATGACGTAGAGCTTCTCCACCTTGGAGGCAAAGTCCCGGATCAGGTCCATAGGCAGGGGGAAGGTCAGGCCCAGCTTCAGGAAGGACGTCCCCTCCGGGAACACCTCCTTGGCGTATTCATAGGCGATGGAGGCGGTGATGACGCCCACCCTGCCGTCGCCCATCTCCAGCTTGTTCAGGCCGTTTTCCAGAGCCCGGGTGCAGCCGTATTCCCGCAGCTTCTCCAGCCGCTCCTCCACCAGAGGGTGGTTGGCATAGGCGTGAGCCGGGGTGCAGACGAACTTGCGGACGTTGCGGGCATAGGGCGCATGGGTGTGCTCCGTGCGCTGGCCAAATTCCACCAGGCCCTTGGAGTGGCAGACCCGGGTGGTGGTGCGGTACAGCACCGGCGTGTCGAACAGCTCGGACACCTCGCAGGCCAGGGCCACAAAGTCCTTGCACTCCTGGGCATCGCTGGGCTCCACCATGGCGATCTTGGCAG
>OKSI01000016.1_pt1 | contig 59433 bp, 45 predicted proteins | sample 1606221 | NCBI WGS metagenome assembly OKSI01 (sample SAMEA3879540, study PRJEB24766) | human gut metagenome | biome: human-associated habitat; feature: feces | place: USA | collected 1985/1987 | reverse complement strand
ACGTGGCCACCGACGGCACCAGAACCGTTCTGGACCAGTACACCAGGCGCACCGCTCCCATCTGCCAGAACGATGAGCACACCTACCTGTTTGACCTGGACACCAAGGAGCTTTTCTGCGACGTCTGCGGCCACACGGAGAACGCGGTGGACGAGAAGTTCTCCGGCTTTGTCCGCGAGCAGGAGAGCCGCCGTCTGATGTATCTGGTGGCCGGTGTGCCTCTGACCGGCCATATGCACTATGAGGATCGCTTCTACTTTGCCGACGATCAGGGCTATGCCTACGATGGTGCGTACAATATCTGCGGCGAGACCTGCCTGTTTGAGGGCGGCTTCTTTACCCGCAGCACCACCGCCGACGTGCGGGCAGCCGGCCGTTCCGGTACGAATGTGGACTTCATCCTCTATGGAGACGGTCTGTTCAAGTTCATGGGCACCGGCGAAAACTATCCCCTGTCCCGGGTTTGGAACAGCCCATGGTACAGCTACCGCAACTATGTCAGGAGGCTGTATGTGGACAGCGGCATCACGAATCTGGACCGCTGGTTCGCCTATTCCAGCCGGAACCTGACGGAGGTCACCTTCGCCGAGGGCAGCCGGATCACCCGGATCGACCAGAACGCCTTTGCCCGCTGCTCCAGCCTCCGGACGCTTCGGCTGCCGGAGACCGTGACCTATATCGGTTACGATGCCTTCACGGACTGCACGTCGCTGAGGGAGCTCTATCTGCCGGACGGCGTCAACGCCATTATGCCCAATGCCTTCACCCGGGACACCGCCCTGGTGCTGAGCGTGGGATACGGCAGCTATGCCAAGGATTGGGCTGCGTCCCGCGGCATCGCCTACACGGAGCGTGAGCCGGCCGTGGTGGCCTCCGGCGTATGCGGGGAGAACCTGACCTGGAGCCTGACCAGCGACGGCGTCCTTACTCTGGACGGCACCGGCTCCATGGCCACGTACTATGGCGAGGCCAACATTCCCTGGCACGCCAACCGCGCCCTCATCACCACCGTCAACGTGGGTGCAGGCGTCACCAAGCTGACCACCAACGCATTCTGCGGCTGCACGAACCTGGAGACGGTGAACTTTGCCGAAAACAGCCAGCTGCAGATGCTGGGCGGCTCTGCGTTCAAGAGCTGCACCAGCCTGAAGTCCATCACCCTTCCCGAGGGACTGACCGTCATCAGCGGCAACGCCTTCAAGTATTGCCGCGCTCTCCGGAACGTCTATCTGCCGGACACCATGTCCGTCATCGACAATCTGGCCTTTACCGGCCTCTCCGGCATTACCTTCAGCGTGGCCAAGGACAGCTATGCCAAGCGCTGGGTGGAGTCCCACGGCTTTGCCTACACGGAGCGTGAGCCGGCCGTGGTGGCCTCCGGCGTATGCGGGGAGAACCTGACCTGGAGCCTGACCAGCGACGGCGTCCTTACTCTGGACGGCACCGGCTCCATGGCCACGTACTATGGCGAGGCCAACATTCCCTGGCACGCCAACCGCGCCCTCATCACCACCGTCAACGTGGGTGCAGGCGTCACCAAGCTGACCACCAACGCATTCTGCGGCTGCACGAACCTGGAGACGGTGAACTTTGCCGAAAACAGCCAGCTGCAGATGCTGGGCGGCTCTGCGTTCAAGAGCTGCACCAGCCTGAAGTCCATCACCCTTCCCGAGGGACTGACCGTCATCAGCGGCAACGCCTTCAAGTATTGCCGTGGCCTGCGCTATGTGTCCCTGCCGGACAGCACTCGCTACATCGACGAGCTGGCCTTTACCGGCCTCTCCGGCATTACCTTCAGCGTGGCTAAGGACAGCTACGCCAAAAACTGGGTTGCTGCCCATGGCTTTGCCTATGTGGAGCGTGAAAACGGGTAAGCGATCGGCATGATGCGATCCGGTACAGGCTGCCTGACCGATCATTTTTAAGCATCTAAGCGCAGCTGCAACAGGGGGAAGATTTCGTTCAGAAATCTCCCCCCTGTGCATTCAATTGGACTTTCCGACACGCTCACAAGGCCGCCCCCTCCGTTTTCCGGAGATGGGCGGCCTTGCATATATGCTTCTTTGTCACTTTTTGCGAATGAGCACCCGAGCGTTATTCTCCAGCCGGGCCAGCGCGGTAGCCCCGGCGCGGCGGCGGATGCGCTCCGCGGCCTCGCCCATCCGGGGCGGGCGGTACGACGATCCGTGGCAGTCGGAGCCCAGAAGATGGATCTCCCCCTCCCGCAGCATTCCGATAGCCCGGCGGCGGGTGCGCCAATCCAGAAAGAAGGGCGCGTTGCACTGGAACAGCACGCCCAGCTGCCGCAGCCGGGGCCACAGCGTCCGGGGCTGCTGGGCCAGATACCGCTCCATGTGAGCCAGCACCACGGTCAGGTCGCCCCGCTGGGCCAGGTCCGTCAGCTCCGCCAGGGTCCGGGACGGCCAAGGGGAAAACGGCATCTCCAGCAGGAGCACATCCTGCCCCTCCAGGCACAGGTCATGCAGCCGGTCCACATGGCTGATGCCCTGGAAATAGCGGACCTCGGCTCCCAGGAGCACCTGGGGACTGTCTGCCGTCAGTTGGGGCCGCAGCCGATTCCAGGCCTCGGCCCGGCGCCGCAAAAACACCTCCGGAGGATTCTCGCGGGCGTAGAAGTGCGGCGTGGCGGCCACGGTATCCACTCCTTGGGCCCGGAGCATGTCCAGCATCTCCAGGCTCTCCTGTGTGCTTTTGCTGCCGTCGTCCATGCCCGGCAGGATATGGGAATGAAAATCGATCATTTCTTACTTTTCTTCCGGGGCTTATCCGGGGCGGAGGTCGCTTCCTGGCCATAGCCGTAGTTTTCGTAGCGGCCATACCGGCCATAGCGTCCGCCGGAGGCGCTGCCGTGGGTCATGACAAAGCCCAGCACCTTGATATGCAGATATTCCAGCTGCCGCAGAGCCGCCGCCAGGTCCTGCCGGTCGCTGTAGTCCTGGCGTACCACGACGATCATGCCCTGGATGAGCTTGGAGATCACCAGACCGTCGGACACGGCATTTACCGGCGGCAGGTCGAAGATGATGAAGTCAAAATTCTGGGACAGGGCGCTGACCACGGAGCTCATGCGATCGGAGCCCAGCAGCTCCGACGGGTTGGGCGGCACGTCGCCGGAGGTGATGACCTTCAGGTTTTCCAGCAGGCCCACATCCTGGATGACGTCCCCCTCCCGGCACAGACCCGCCAGCAGATTGGACAGACCCGGGGCCGGGTCGATGGCCAGACGGCGGGCCAGATTGGGCCGCCGCATGTCCGCCTCCACCAGCAGCACCCGCTTTCCGGTTTCCGCGATGGTATAGGCCAGGTTGATGGACGTGGTGCTTTTCCCTTCGCCGCGGGAGGCGCTGGTAATGCCCACCACCCGGCATCTCTGTTCGTCTGGCAGGGCGAAGGTCAGGTTGGTCCGCAGCAGCTTGTATGCCTCGGAGGCAGCGAAGCTCAGTCGGTCGCCCAGCATGGCCCGCTGCTCCTTCAGGGACATAACATCTTCCTCGGGCGTGCGTTTTTTTCCAAACATCATTGCGGCTGGCCCTCCTTTCCGGCAAGACGGCTGCCGTAGCCGTATCCATATCCCTCCGTGCGCTGGAGAAGCTCGGGGATCACCGCCAGCACGGGGACCTGGGGATATGCCTGGAGCAGATAATCCTCGCCGCGGATCTGGTTGTCAAGGAGCTCCCGCAGGACCAGCGCCGCACAGCTGAGCAGGAATCCGGCTACCATGCCCAGGACCGTATAGCGGGGCAGGCTGGGCGCAGCCTTGCCGGAAGGCAGCTGCGCGTAGTCCACCACCCGGACGGAGCTGCCCTCCACCACACTGGAAATGCGGGACGGCAGCACCTGGGCAATGGTATTGGCGATCTTCTGCGCCTCCTGGGGATCCTCACTGGTTACGGTGACCTCGAATACCTCGGTGGAGTTCACGGCCTGGGCCTGGATCATTTTCTGGAGCTCCCGGTCCGTATAAGTCACCCTGGCGGCCGCGCGAACCTGGTCCAGGGTGGTGCGGCTGTTGAGAATGACCACATAGGTGTCCACCAGACTCTGGGCTGCGGACAGCTCGGAGTTGCTGATGGGCTTGCTGGCATCCTGGGTGTTGTTGACGCACAGCAGGGCGCTGGCCTCGTAGGTAGGGGCGATAAGAAACTGTGCCCAGGCGAAGCAGACGGCGCCTGCCGCCACCGTTGCCAGCGCAATGACCCAGGACCGGCGCCACAGGGCACGCAGCAGGGTAATGAGGTCCACCTCGCGGTAGACTTCGCTTTTGTCCATGTATATCTTCCTTCCAATCAAAGCGAAATTGCCAATAAATGGCGAGAAACGACAATAGAATTATAGCATGTTACTCTGCATATGTCAACGCTTTCTTCCCGGTGAAGCGCTTTTTTTGCAGGCAGTTTTCTGCCGCACCCCAGTGTTCCGGAGCCGTCTGCGGCAGGGATTTGATGCGATCACTGCAGCAGGAGAGAACTGAAATCGACTGTGCAGATATAAGAAAACCACCGAGAAAAGCCTGCAACAGACCGATCTCGGTGATTTTTATATTATCTGCCACCCATGGCCGGATGCGCTTACATGCAGAACTGGAATGCGCAGAAGCCTGCGTACAGGACCAGCAGCACGATGCCCTGCCAGCGGGAGAGCTTGCCCCGGGCCAGCGCGGGTACCGTCAGCAGCAGCATCACCAGCAGCATCAGGGGGATATCCACCACCAGGGAAGCATTGTATCCGGCGATGGTTTTTTCCTGGGGCACCTGGAAGGGGGACAGGGTGGTGGACAGGCCGCTGACCAGCACCAGGTTAAACAGGTTCGCCCCCACGATGTTGCCCAGGGACAGGGCGCTGTGGCCCTTGACCAGGGAGGTGATGGCGGTGACCAGCTCCGGCAGGGACGTCCCCAGGGCCACGAAGGTCAGGGCGATGACGGACTCCGGCACGCCCAGTCCCTGGGCGATGAGGGTGCCGTTGTTCACCAGCAGGTTGGCGCCCACGGCGATGAAGGCCGCACCCACCACCAGCAGGAGGATATCCTTACCCATGGAGGGAGTGCCGTCAATGGCCTCGTCCGCACCGCCGGCCCGGACGGTATCCCGGAAGCTCTGTCGCACGGTAAGGACCATGTACAGAACGAACATGGCCAGCAGGACGATGCCCGCCAGGCGGGTAAAGGCGCCGTTGGTGTAGGCGATGGCGGCGTAGAACGCAGCGGCGACGAAAAAGAAGATCACCGGGGTCCGCAGACTTTTGCGGTCCGCCTCCGAGGGGCGGATGGCGATGGTCAGAGCCGCGATCAGGGCGGTGTTGCAGATGACGGAGCCGATGGCGTTGCCGTAGGCGATCTCGCCGTGACCGCTGACGGCGGAGGTGGCGGATACCATCACCTCCGGCAGGGTGGTGCCGATGGACACCACCGTGGCGCCGATGAGGATCTCCGGCACATGGAAACGGTGGGCCAGGCCCGTGGCGCCGTCCACGAACCAGTCGCCGCCCTTGATGAGCAGCACCAGGCCCACGATGAACAGAAGAATGGGTACGAGCATGATAAGTTCCTCCTTAGCTTAGAAAGCTGCTGATGAATATTTCCAGACCGATAAAGATGAGGATGGCCCCGCCCAGAATCTGGGCCCGGCCGGCAAGGCGGGTGCCGAATCTCCGGCCCAGCACCAGGCCGCCCAGACAGATGCACAGCGTTACCGCCGCGATGATCAGGGAACAGACCAGGGCCATGAGCCAGTCATATTCGGCGATGGTGAAGCCCACGGACAGAGCGTCGATGGATGTGGCTACCCCCTGCACCAACAGAGCGCCCAGGCCCAGCCTGGGTGCAGCGCTGTCATCCTCGCCGCCGCGGCCGCCCTCCACCAGCATTTTGCCGCCGATGAAGCCCAGCAGAGCCAGGGCGATCCAGGGAATGAGCTTCTCAAAGGCGCGGAAATACTGAACAATGGTGTGGACACAGATCCAGCCTGTCATAGGCATCAGGGCCTGGAACCCCGCAAATACCCCGGCAATGCCCAGCATCCGCCGCCGGGACATGCGGGGCTCGTTGAGCCCGTTGGCCAGAGACACGGAAAACGCATCCATGGCAAGGCCCACGCCCAGCAGCACACTGTTGAAAAAGAACAGGATATCCCACTGCATGATTGCTTCTCCTCTTATCGTGAAAAATCCATGAAAAACCCCAGGCACGGCCTGGGCCATGTCTGGGCTCGAAAGCAGATTAATAGACGAGTCCCCATGCATCCCGCGGCGGTAGCACATGAGTCTCGCAAATTAAAGCAAGCCAGGCCGCGCAGCGGCCAGTATGTTGACGTGCTGCGGACAATCGCCCGCTTGCTACTCCCTCATAGAGTTTTCAGTTCGTTCATGATACCACAGCCCCTGCCGGGAAGTCAATGCTTTTTTCGGAAGAATTTGTTGCCCTGAGCAGGAAAATCGTTTATAATAGGGAACAACGAGCTTTCATACCGGGAGGTGCTGTCATGCAGCGCATCAGCAAGGAAAACTACTACCTGGACATTGCCCAGACGGTTCTGGAGCGGGCCACATGTCTGCGCCGGGTGTACGGGGCCATCATCGTGAAGAATGACGAGATCATCTCCACCGGATACAACGGCGCACCCCGGGGGCGGCGCAACTGCGTGGATATGGGCTATTGCACCCGGGAGCAGCTGCGGGTGCCCCGGGGGGAGCGGTACGAGCTGTGCCGCAGCGTCCACGCCGAGGCCAATGCCATCATTTCCGCCAGCCGCCGGGATATGGTGGGCGGCACGCTGTATCTGGTGGGCCGCAACGCCCAGACCGGGGAGCTGCTGCCGGACGCCACGTCCTGCCCCATGTGTCGCCGCCACATCATCAACGCGGGCCTGGAGCGGGTGGTGATCCGCCATACGCCCACGGAGTTCCAGGTGGTGGACGTGCAGGACTGGATTGACAGCGAGGACGACGTGCCCCAGGCGTAAGCGGGGCCATACACCGGCGTTCTGCCGGAAAAAATATGGGACGAAAGGGAAAAGAATCATGTTGGACGCGAGAAAAGAGGAGGCCTTCTGTACCATTCTGCGTGAGGAATTGCAGCTGGCCACCGGATGCACCGAGCCCATCGCCGTGGCCTACTGCGCAGCACGGCTGCGCCAGGTGCTGGGGGAGAGGCCCCGGCGCATTCTGGCGGAGGTCAGCGGAAACATCCTGAAAAACGTCAAGTCCGTTGTGGTGCCCAATACCGGGGGCCGCAGGGGCCTGCCGGCGGCTATCGCCGTGGGCGTGGTGGCCGGGGATCCGGAGGCCCGGCTTCAGGTCATTGCCCATGTGACGGAGGAGGACACCGCAGCCATTCAGGCATACCTGGACAGCACGGACATCCGCATCGACTGCCCGCCTACGTCCCGGATGCTGGACATCCGGCTGACAGGCTGGGCGGGGGACCACAAGGCTGTGGTCCATGTGGCCAACAACCATACCAACATCATCTACGTGGAGCGGGACGGGGAGGTCCTGCTGGAAAAGCCCCACTCCGACTCTGCCGAGGACAATTTGCAGGACAAGAGCGTGCTGAACGTCCGGGATATCCTGACGTTTGCCGAGACAGTGGACGTGTCCCGCATTGAGGGATCCGTGGGCCGGCAGCTCGAATGCAACACCGCCATCGCCCGGGAGGGCCTGCGGGGAGACTGGGGGGCCAATATCGGCTCCACGCTGCTGCTGTCCGGCGGCGACGTGGAGACGGAGGCCCGGGCCTGGGCTGCCGCCGGATCCGATGCCCGGATGAACGGCTGCGAGATGCCGGTGGTCATCTGCTCCGGTTCCGGCAACCAGGGCATCACCGCCTCCGTTCCCGTGTGGCGCTATGGCGTGCAGACGGGCCGGGACCGGGAGACCATCCTGCGGGCCGTGTGCCTGTCGGACCTGATCACCATCCACCAGAAAACCGGCATCGGCCGCCTGTCCGCCTACTGCGGGGCGGTGTCTGCCGGCGTGGGCGCAGGCTGCGGCATTGCGTGGCTTCGGGGCGCGGGGTATGAGGGCATCTGCCACACCATCACCAACGCCGCGGCCATGATCTCCGGCTGCATCTGCGACGGGGCCAAGGCCAGCTGCGCCAGCAAGATCGCCATGGGTGTGGAAACCGGCATTCTGGGCTATAACATGTACCTGCGGGGCAACAGCTTCCAGCCCGGCGACGGCATCGTGGGCCGGGACGTGGAGCAGACCATCCGCAATGTGGGCATTCTGGCCTCTCAGGGCATGAAGGAGACGGACCGGGTGATCCTGAAGATCATGACGGAGTGACCCGGCCGGGAAAAGAGGAGAACGAGCATGCAGCGGAACTATAAATTCACCATTGCTTACGACGGCACCCGTTTTTTCGGCTGGGAGCGCCAGCCGGGGAGGGACACCATCCAGGGAAAGCTGGAGAGCGTGCTGTCCCGGCTTCAGGGAAGTCCGGTGGAGCTCACCGGCGCGGGACGCACCGACGCCGGAGTCCACGCCCGGGCCATGGTGGCCAACGCCCAGCTGGACGTGGCAGAGTCCCCGGAGGAGATCCGGGACTACATGAACCGCTACCTTCCCGACGCCATTGCCGTCCGGGAGGTGAAGGAGGCCGCGCCCCGGTTCCACGCCCGGTATAAGGCCCTGGGCAAAACGTACCGCTATGTATGCTTCGACGGACCGGTGAAGCCGGTGTTCGACCGGAAATACGTCACCCTGCTGGACTATCGCCCGGATGTGGAGCGGATGCAGCAGGCGGCGGCATATTTGCAGGGAGAGCACGACTTCGCCAGCTTCTGCGGCAACCCCCGGATGAAGAAATCCACGGTGCGGCTGGTGGACAGCATCACCGTGGTGCGGCAGAAGGACCGCATCGTGTTCACGTTCCACGGCACCGGCTTTTTGCAGAATATGGTGCGCATCCTGGTGGGCACCCTGTTGGAGGTGGGCCGCGGGGCCCGGCAGCCGGAGGATATGCCTGCCCTGCTGGAGGCCCGGGACCGCCGCCTGGCCGGTCCCACCGCCCCGCCGGAGGGCCTGTGCCTGATGAAGGTGGACTATTGACAGATACAGACTGTATAATGACAACACGAATATACAATCTGTATCAGAAACCGACGACATTCGTGTGGAAAAGGAGCCGTTATGGAAGAATTGCTGCAACAGATCCTGCAGGAGTGCCGCCCGTACACCGGGCAGGGGGCCCTGGCCTCCTATATCCCTGAGCTGGCCCGGCAGGACCCGGACCGCCTGGGCATTGCCGTGTTCCACAAGGACGGAACCCTGGTGGAGGCCGGTGACAGCCGCCGGAGCTTCACCATCCAGAGCGTCATGAAGCCCCTTTCGCTGCTGCTGGCCCTGCAGGACAACGGCCGGGAGACGGTGCGGGCCCATGTGGGGGTGGAGGCCACCGGCAAGCCCTTCGACGCCATCAATGTGGCGGACAACGCCCTGCTGGCCAAGCACCTGAACCCCATGGTCAACGCCGGGGCCATTCTGATGTGCCAGCTGATCGGGGGCGAGACGTATGACCATCGGTTCCAGCGTCTGCTGGACTTCATCCGCCGCCTGGCGGACAATGATGAGATCGCCCTGGACGAGGAGGTCTATCACTCCGAAAAGGCCACCGGCTCCAAAAACCGGGCTCTGGCCTATCTGCTGAAGGCCCACGGCCTGATCCGCGGCGATGTGGAGGAGCTGCTGGACTGCTATTTCCGGGCCTGTTCCATTCGGGTCAGCGCTGCGGATCTGGCCCGCATCGGCTGCGTGCTGGCCTGTCACGGGCAGCTGCCCGGGGGAGAGCGCCTGTTCCCGGCGGCCTATGGCCGGTTTGTCAACGCCAACCTCATGACCTGCGGCATGTACGACGGGTCCGGCGACTTTGCCATCCGGGTGGGCGTACCGGCCAAAAGCGGCGTAGGCGGCGGCATTATGGCCGTGGTGCCCGGCCGCATGGGCGTTGGCCTGTTTGGACCGGCTCTGGACGAAAAGGGCAACAGCCTGGCCGGAATCCGGGCGCTGGAGCTGCTGTCCGCCCGCCTGAATCTGAGCGTATTTTAGTTTATAAGAAAAAACCGGCAAATCGAATGCAAGCCCGAAGCGGCGTCCGATCTGCCGGTTTCCTCCCTGAAGGATACAGCCTTTTGGGCAAGCTGCCAGGGGCAGGACCCGCACGGGTCCTGCCCCTGTTTTTATTCTATAGCAGCAGCCACGAGGCAAAGCGGAAGTAGATCAACAGGCTGGTGGCGTCCACAATGGTGGAGATGAAGGGGCTGGCCATTACTGCCGGGTCCAGGCCAATCTTCTCGGCCAGGATAGGCAGGGAGCAGCCCACGCACTTGGCAAACACCACCACGAACAGGATGGTCAGGCACACCACCAGGCACACCGTGGGTGTGACGGCGGCATTGCCCAGCAGCAGCCGGTCCACCAGCTGCATTTTTACGAAGTTGGCTCCGGCCAGGCATACGCCGCACAGCAGCGACACCCGCAGCTCCTTCCACAGCACCCGGAGGATATCGGAAAAGTCCACCTCGTCCAGGCTCAGGGCGCGGATCACCGCCACGGAGGCCTGGGTGCCGGAGTTGCCGCCGGTGCCGGACAGCATGGGGATATACGAGTTGAGCACCAGGCACGCGGCCAGGGCGCTTTCATAGTGGTTCAGGATCATGCCCGTGAACGTGGCCGACAGCATCAGGATCATCAGCCACGGCAGCCGGGCCTTCCAGGTGGCAAAAATGCCGGATTTCAGATAGGGCTTGTCCGACGGCAGCATAGCGGCCATCTTCTCGAAGTCCTCCGTGGTCTCCTCCTCGATAACGTCCATGGCGTCGTCCACGGTGACGATGCCCACCAGGCGCTCCTCCTTGTCCACCACAGGCATGGCCAGGAAGTCGTACTTGCTCAGGGCCTGGGCCACGTCCTCTTTATCATCCATGGTGTTCACGGACACCACGTTGGGGTCCATGATCTCCTCGATCAGGTCGTCCTCCTCCGCCAGCAGCAGATCCCGGACGGACAGCACACCCAGCAGATGCCGGGTAGGATCGGTGACATACAGGATGTTGATGGTCTCCAGCTCACCGCCGATGCGGCGGATACGCTTGAAGGCGTCCTCCACCGTCATGTCCTTTTTCAGGGACAGAAACTCCATGTTCATAATGGACCCGGCGGAGTCCTCAGGGTACTGGAGGATCTCGTTGATGGACTTGCGCATTTCCGGCGTGGCCTTGTCCAGGATGCGGATCACCACGCTGGCGGGCATTTCCTCCACGATGTCCACGGCATCGTCCAGATACAGCTCGTCCAGCACCTCCTTCAGCTCGGTGTTGGAAAAGCCGTTGATGAGCATCTCCTGGCTGTCGGACTCCAGCTCCACGAATACCTCCGCCGCCAGCTCCTTGGGCAGCAGCCGGTACAGCAGAGGCATCTGTTCCCCGCCGGCCTCCTCCAGCAGCAGGGCGATATCCGCAGGCTCCATAGGCAGGAACAGGTCCCGCAATCGGGCGTATTGCTTATTTTTGATAAGCTCCTCGATTTTCTCCAGATATTCGTCCAATTCTTCCTGATGATCGAACATGACCGGTTCCTCCTTCCCTGAATGAATGAAAAAAATCCACAACGGCAGAAAAGCCCATTGTGGATGTGCAGAGGGGCCACGCACGCCGCGTGACCTGGCCACCGTAACAAGCTTTAGCATCGCGGGGCGGTGAAACTGCGTTAGATGATACCTTGGTTTCGATATCGCCTGTTCAAACCCTCTCATGGTGTCTCCACCACTCTGCGGCAGCAGTCCGTATCCCTCGCGGTAGCCTTACCTACCGGAGCATATTTTATTCCCTCTTAGATTAAAACATTTTTCTTTGCCTGTCAACCCTTTTTGCCGGAAAATGGAAAAAATCAGGCCCGTTTCCGGACCTGATTTCTATATACAATATGTTACGCCTTCTTGGCGATGTCGCACAGGGCGGTGAAGGCCACGGCGTCGTTGATGGCCATCTCAGAGAGCATCTTGCGGTTGATCTGGATGCCGGCCACCTTCAGACCGTGCATGAAGGTGGAATAGTTCATGCCGTTAAGCTTGCAGGCGGCGGAGATGCGGGTGATCCACAGCTGGCGGAAGTCCCGCTTCTTCAGGCGGCGGCCCACATAGGCGTAGGTCAGGGACTTCATGACCTGCTCGTTGGCCATCTTGAAGTGCTTGGACTTGGCGCCCCAGTAGCCCTTGGCCAGCTTCAGCGTCTTATTTCTTCTTTTACGCGCCATCATAGCGCCTTTAACACGTGCCATTTCTTAATTGCCTCCTATTTCTAACGATATCCGTCTCTTATTTGTAGGGGATCATCTTGCGGATGGTGGCCTCATTGGTGCAGTCGGCGTAGGTGCCGCTGCGCAGGCGACGGCCGCGCTTGGTGTCCTTCTTGGTGAGGATGTGGCTCTTGAAAGCGTGCGCTCTCTTGACCTTGCCGGACTTCGTCAGATTGAAGCGCTTCTTGGCGCCGCTGTGGGTCTTCAGTTTAGGCATAATAGTACTCCTTCCATCTATTCTCCCGTTCCCAGGGGGACGGGAAGAACTCGTGTGTTATTTTCCGGCCTTTTGGGCCTTGGGGGACAGGAACATGGACATGAGCCGGCCCTCCATCTTGGCGGATTTATCCATCGTGGCCACGTCGGCGCAAAGCTCCGCGAACTTCTTCAGCAGATCCCGGCCGATATCCGTATGCGCCATCTCGCGGCCGCGGAAGCGGACGGAGACCTTCACCCGGTTGCCGTCAGCCAGGAACTTCTGCGCGTTTTTCAGCTTCGTGTTGAAGTCGCCGACATCGATGCCCGGAGACATGCGAATTTCCTTGATCTCCACCACGTGCTGGTTCTTTCTGGCTTCCTTCTCCTTCTTGCTGCGCTCGAACTTGAACTTGCCATAGTTCATGAGCTTGCACACAGGCGGCGTCGCCTGGGGGGAAATCTTCACCAGGTCCAGTCCCTTTTCCTCGGCGATGTGCAGGCCCTCCGCAGAGGACACAATGCCCAGCTGCTCGCCGTCTTCGCCGATGAGGCGGATCTCCTTATCCCGGATCTCTTCATTGAGTTCATGCTCTACCTTGCTAATAACCGTCGCACCTCCATTCGATCAATAAAAAAACGCGAATGCACCATGCATCCGCGCAACAACACGGCCCCCGGCATGCGGAAACCATGGAAACGATTGCTGTTGACCTCTTTGCCACGGGCGGGAGGTGAGGCGGATGCACCCAGCCTTCTTTGTTTTCTCAGACAGTATACCAGAGACACCGGCGGCTGTCAAGGACTTTTTCATGAAAATATCGTTGAAATCTGCCCCCCTGCCGTGGTAACATAGGGAGAGAAAATTGCGGAAAGGGGGCGCGCCCTATGGCCCATGCCATGTTGCCGCTTTTGGAGCGGACGCCGGTGATCCCGGCGGTGAAGGAGCCGGAGACCCTGGATCGTGCCTTGTGTCATGACGGGGCGGCGGTGTTCCTGCTGTGCGGCGATATTCTGAACATCGGGGAGCTGGTGGATCGGGTCCACCGGGCCGGGAAGCAGGCGGTGATCCACGGAGACCTGATCGCAGGGCTGGCCCCCAAGGAGATCGCCGTGGACTACCTGCGCCGCTGCGGGGCCGACGGCATCATCTCCACCCGGCCTCACCTGATCCGCCGGGGCCGGGAGCTGGGAATGCTGACGGTGCTGCGGGTGTTTGCCATCGACTCCAAGGCTGTCAGCAACCTGGGGAAGGAGACGGGCATAGGCATGCCGGACCTGATTGAGGTGCTGCCGGGAACCATCTATAAGGTCATCGCCCGGCTGTCCCGGGAGCTGCCGGTGCCCCTCATCGCCGGGGGCCTGCTGGCAGACAAGGCCGACGTGACGGCGGCGCTGTCTGCCGGCGCCCTGTGTGTTTCCGCCAGCGACCCGGAGCTGTGGGACCTGTGACGGCGGCGTTTCTGGGGCTGGAGGCGGCCCTGTACGCGGCGTTTATGACCCTGGACCTTACCGGCGGCAGCGGCGACCCGGTGAAATACGCCTCCATCGCCGTGTGTCTGGTGTTTTCCGTGCTGTTTGCCTGCCGGGGCGGCAGCCGCCTGATGCCCGCCGCCATGGCTCTGACCCTGGGAGCAGACACGTTTTTGCTGCTGCTGAACGACCATTACGGCGCGGGAGTGGCCCTGTTCTGCGGGGTCCAGGCCCTGTATCTGGTCCGGATCTGCCGGCGGAACGGCGGACGGACCCTGTGGCCTCTGCGGCTGGTGCTGGTGCTGGGAGCCTGGACGGGCCTGTGGGCCCTGGGGCTTCTGTCGCCGCTGAATCTGCTGGCGGCGGTGTACTTTACGAATTTCTTGCTGAACGCCTGTCAGGCGGTGCCCCTTCACAGTCCGCTGTTTTCCGTGGGACTGTGGCTGTTTCTGCTGTGCGACGTGTGCGTGGGGATCCGCAATCAGCCGGAGCTGTTTCCCGGGTGGCTTGCCGCCTTTGCCCAGGTGGGCATGTGGCTGTTTTACCTGCCGGGTCAGGTGCTTCTGGTGCTGTCCGGCCGAAAGGAGCCAACGAAATGAAGAAATTTCTGTCCGTTCTCACCATTCTCCTGACGGCTCTGGCGGTGCTGACGGGGGCCATTGCCCTGCCGCTGCTGGTGCGGCCCTTCTACTGGGCGCAGATTCAGGCCCTGGATATCCCCGCCCGCAGCGGCCTGACGGTGGAACAGCTGAGAGATGCCTTCGGCGACGTGATGGACTACTGCCTGGGCCTGCGGCCGGATTTTGCCGCCGGGGTGCTGCCCTTTTCCCAGGAGGGAGCCAGCCACTTTGCCGACGTGCGGGTGCTGTTTCTGCTGGATATCCGGCTGCTGGCGGTATCCCTGGCGGCACTGCTGGCCCTGTACCTGCTGCGGCGGCGAAAGGGAATGGCCCTGTGCCGCTTTGGAGGCCGCGGGCCGGGGTTCTGGGCCGCCTGTGGCCTGGGCGGACTGTTCGTGATCGTCGGGGGTTTGGCGGCTCTGGACTTCGACCGGGCCTTCACGGTGTTCCACACCATCTTTTTTCCGGGAAAGGACAACTGGCTGTTTGACCCGATGACGGACCCGGTGATCCTGATTCTGCCGGAGGAATTTTTCCGCAGCTGCGCCCTCCTCATTCTGGCGGGCCTGCTGCTGGCCTGCGGGGTCTTGATCGCGGCCGACCTGCGGCGCCGCAGACGATAAATGAGCGTAAAAATGGGCACAAAAAAAGCGCCCTGCGGCGCATCAACTCGTAAAAACGCTTTTTCTGTTAAAAAAAATCACCACGCCTTGGCGTGGCCTTCTCCTTGGTAAGCACCGGATTTACCGCTCGCTGGGCTGCCAATCGGTTCCCTCGAAGATCATGTCATCCAGATCGCCCTTCATGAAGATGTTGGTCATGGTATCACGCTCCTTTCTTCGCTTTTCACATCTATAGTATACGCCGGCGGGAGCATTTTCACAAGGGTGCAAATGTACATTTTTCATAAAAACGCACGATCACTTTTTGCTATTCTGCACAACAAAAGACTTGCAAACCCCGGGGAACCTATTATATAATAGGGTATCCTGTAAGGAGGCGGCGCGGTTGGACAAGAAACGCAAAAAGAAAAACACGGCCCTTCCGCTGCTGCTGGCGGCGCTGACCCTGGCCGGGGCGGGCCTGTGGTGGGGGAACTACACCATCTCCACCGAGGAATACACCTTCACCTCCCGGCGGCTGCCGCAGGGGTGGGACGGGGCCCGGATCGTGGTGCTGTCGGATCTCCATGGCCGCCGGTTCGGCCGGGACAACAGCCGCCTTCTGGAGGCGGTGCGGAAGGCCCGGCCCAATATCATCGCGCTGGTGGGCGACCTGGTGGACGAGTGGAGCGGCACGGAATATCTGCGGCCTCTGCTGCGTGGGCTGACGGCTATGGCGCCTACGTATTTCGTCTCCGGCAATCATGAGTGGGCTGCCGGGGCCATGTCGGAGCTGACGCCGCTGCTGAAGGAATGCGGCGTCACCTATCTGAGCAACACCTTTGTAACGCTGGAGCGGAACGGCGGCGCCATCGCCGTGGCGGGCATCGACGACCCCAACGGCTTCGCCGACCAGAAAACGCCCCAGGAGGTGGCCCGGGATGTCCGGGACGCCATCGGCGACGGGTTCTGGCTGCTGCTGGCCCACCGGAATACCCATTTTGAAACGGATTACGCCGCCCTGGGGGCGGATCTGACCCTGTCGGGCCACGGCCACGGCGGCCTGTGGCGGCTGCCCTTTACCGACGGGCTGCTGGGCAACGGCGGCGCGCTGCTGCCCTCCTATACCAACGGATTTTACACCTGCCGGGGCGCGGATGTGTTTGTCACCCGGGGCCTGGGCGGCATGGTGCGGATCCTGAACCGCCCGGAGGTGGCGGTGGTGATCCTGCGCCGGAACTGAGGAACGAGCATGAGAGAATTTGACGCGGGACAATTTGATATTGCCGTTATCGGCGCGGGACACGCCGGCATCGAGGCGGCCCTGGCCGCCGCCCGGCTGGGGCTGGACACCGTGTGCCTGACCATCAACCTGGACGCCGTGGGCAACATGCCCTGCAATCCCGCCATTGGCGGCACCGCCAAGGGCCACCTGGTCCGGGAGCTGGACGCCCTGGGCGGCGAAATGGCCCGGGCGGCGGATAGGGCCTGCATCCAATACCGGATGCTCAATCGCCGGAAGGGACCAGCCGTGTGGTCCCTGCGGGCCCAGGCGGACCGCCGGGCCTATCAGCAGATCATGAAGCACACCCTGGAGCGGCAGGAGCATCTGACCCTGCGCCAGGCGGAAGCGGTGTCTGTTCGCACGGAAAACGGCCATGTTACCGGTGTGGTGCTGCGAACCGGCGCCGTGTACCGGGTCCGGGCGGTGGTGCTCTGCACCGGTACCTATCTGCGGGGCCGCACCATCGTGGGCGACTGTGTGGAGGACTCCGGCCCCGACGGACTCCACGCGGCGGGCCCCCTGACGGAGAGCCTGCTGGCCCTGGGCCTGCCCCTTCGCCGGTTCAAGACCGGCACGCCGCCCCGGGTGAACCGGCGAAGCATCGACTTTTCCAAAATGCAGCTCCAGGAGGGGGATCCGTCCCCCTTGCCCTTCAGCTTCGAGACGGAGCGTCCCCCGGAAAACCGGGCCGCGTGCTGGCTGACATACACCACGGAGGAGACCCACCGGATCATCCGGAAAAACCTGGACAAAAGCCCCCTGTATTCCGGGGCCATCCAGGGCATAGGTCCCCGGTACTGTCCGTCCATCGAGACAAAGATCGTCCGTTTCCCGGACAAGGAGCGGCATCAGCTGTTCATCGAGCCTATGGGCCTGGACACCGAGGAAATGTACATCCAGGGCTTTTCCTCCTCTCTGCCGGAGGATGTGCAGCTGCAAATGCTGCGGTCCGTCCCCGGACTGGAGCGGGCGGAGATGATGCGTCCGGCCTACGCCATCGAATATGACTGCATCGACCCCCTGGCCCTGCGGCCTACCCTGGAGACCCGGGCGGTGGAAGGACTTTACGGCGCGGGACAGTTCAACGGCTCCTCCGGCTATGAGGAGGCGGCGGCCCAGGGCTTTGTGGCCGGGGTCAACGCGGCGCTGAAGCTGCTGGGCCGGGAGCCGCTGATCCTGAAGCGCAGCGAAAGCTACATCGGCACCCTCATCGACGACCTGGTGACCAAGGGCACCCAGGAGCCGTACCGCATGATGACCAGCCGGTCGGAATACCGGCTGCTGCTGCGGCAGGACAACGCCGACCGCCGCCTGTGCCCCGTGGGATACCGCATCGGCCTGGTATCCCGGCAGCGGCTGCGGCAGGTGGAGGAGAAATACGCCGCCGTGGAGCGGGAGATCAGACGCCTGGAGAAAACCGGCATCCCCGGCTCGGCAGCCCTGAACGATCTGCTGACGGCCCGGGGCACCGCCCCGGTGGCCGACGGCTGCCGCCTCATCGACCTGCTGCGGCGGCCCCAGGTGGGCTATGACGACCTGACTCCCTTCGACCCGGCCCCGCCGGACCTGCCCCCGGCCGTCCGGGAGCAGGTGGAGATCACCGTGAAGTACGAGGGCTACATCCGCCGCCAGGAAAAGCAGGTGGAGGAGTTTGAAAAACTGGAGCGCCGCCGCCTGCCGCCGGACATGGATTACAGCCATATCCAGGGCCTGCGGCTGGAGGCCCGGGAGAAGCTGGCCGCCCTGCGGCCGGAGAACCTGGGCCAGGCGGGCCGCATCTCCGGCGTATCCCCCGCCGACATAGCGGCCCTGATGGTATACCTGCACACCCGCGAAACACCGCCCGAAGGAGGGACCTCAACATGACCGTTATCGACCTGACCCACACCATCCGGGAGGACATGCCCGTCTATCCCGGCACGGAGCAGCCCCGGCTCACCACCGCCTGCACCGTTTCCCAGCGCGGCTACCGGGAGACGCTGCTGCACATGTATTCCCACACCGGCACCCACATGGACGCCCCTGCCCACATGATCGACGGGGCCCTGACCCTGGACGGCTGCGGCGCGGACCGCTTCGTGGGCCGGGGCTATGTCCTGGACTGCCGGGGCCAGGCCCAGATCCGTCTGGATCTGCTGCTGCGGCACGAGGCTGCCATACGGGACGCAGATTTTCTGCTGTTCTGCACCGGGTGGGACCAATACTGGGGCACCGATGCCTATTATGAGGGGTTTCCGTGTCTGACCGAGGAGGCCGCCCGGTTCGTGGCGGGCCTGCCTCTGAAGGGGGTGGGGGAGGATTCCATCTCCCTGGACCCCTGCGACACGGCGGATTACCCCAATCACCTGACTCTGTTTGGCGCGGGGCTGGTGAATACCGAGAACCTCAAGGGGCTGGCGCAGCTCATCGGCCGGGAATTCACGTTCCTGACCATGCCCCTGAAATTTGAAAATGCCGACGGCTGCAGCTGCCGGGCGGCGGCGATCGTTACCAAGGAGGCTTGAAAACAATGGGTAAACTGCGATTCCTGTTTGCGCTGTGGATGGCGAAGCTGTCCGTCCCGGCGCTGAAGATCACCCGGCACAACGGAACGGACTTCCCCGGGACCCTGGCGCTGAAGCTGTGCCCGGACTTCCTGAAATATGTGGGCCGTCCCAAGACCATCATCGCCGTCACCGGCACCAACGGCAAAACCACCGTCAGCAACCTTCTGGCGGACACCCTGGAAAAGGCGGGCCACCGTGTGCTCATCAACCGGGCGGGCTCCAACGTGGCCAGCGGCATTGCCACGGCCCTTCTGAAGGGCTGTGATCTGGCGGGCCGGGTGAAGAATTACGACATGGCGGTGCTGGAGGTGGACGAGCGGTCCAGTGTGCGGGTGTATCCCTACATCACCCCGGACTATATTGCCGTTACCAATCTGTTCCGGGACAGCATCATGCGCAACGCCCACGCGGAATTTATTGCGGACATCATCAGCCGCAGCGTTCCCGCCTCGTCCAGGCTGGTGCTCAACGCCGACGACCTGATCTCCTGCGGCCTGGCTCCGGAAAATGAACGGGTGTATTTCGGCATCGACCGCCTGCCCACGGACACCGTGGAGTGCGTCAACCACATCAACGACGTGCGCATCTGCCCCAAGTGCGCCGGAAAGCTGCGCTATGAATACCGCCGCTACCACCACATTGGCCGGGCCGTGTGCCAGGACTGCGGCTTCCACTCTCCGGACAGCGATTACCTGGCCACCCATGTGGACATCACCGGGGGCACCATGACCATCCGGGAGAAGGGTAAGGAATATCCCTATACCCTGATCTCCGACAGTGTGTTCAATATTTATAATATGGTAACGGTCATTGCCGTGCTGCGGCAGCTGGGCTATGACCACGGGGAGATTGCCCGCGTCCTGGCAGAGTCCGCCATCGCCGAGAGCCGCCACAACGCCGAAAAGGTGGGGAACGTGACCCTGGTGCGGGAAATGGCCAAGGACAAGAACGCCCTGGCCTGCTCCCGGGTATTCCACTATATCGCCTCCCGTCCCGGAAAAAAGGAGGTCATGCTGCTGATGAACTCCCTGACGGACGTGCCCCACTGGTCGGAAAACGTGTGCTGGTTCTATGACACGGATTTCGAGTACCTGGCGGACGAGAGCATCGTCCGGGTGGTGTGCACCGGCCTGCGGTGTGAGGACTACAAGCTGCGCTGCCTGATGGCGGGGGTGCCGGAGGACCGGCTGGCCTGCGCCGTGGACGAGCACGACGCGGCGGCCCTGATGGCTTATGAGCCCGGCGACGAGCTGTACGTGCTCTACGGCACGGACACGCTGGAACTGGCGTATCAGGTGTTCGACCAGATGAAGGCCATCGCCCAAAGCCGGGCGGCGGACAGCGCGGATAAGGAGGTGCAGGCATGAAAACCGAGATTTTGTTCCCCGAGGTGGCAAACCTCTGCGGCGATCTGATGAACGTGACGTATCTGCGTCAGTGCTGCCCGGAGATGGAGGTGGTGGAGACCGGTCTGAAGGACCGCCCCGCCTTCCTGGACGGCGGCGTGGACCTGGTGTATGTGGGTTCAGCCACGGAGCGGGGCCTGCAGCTGATGGTCAAGGCCCTGGCCCCCTACCGGGCGGAGCTGGAGCGGTATGTGGACGGCGGCGGGCTGATGCTGGCCACCGGCAACGCCCTGGACGCTCTGGGCGAATATGTGGTCATCGACGGCAAGCGCGCCTTCGACGGCCTGGGCATTCTCAAGACCCACGCCGAGTATCACATGATGAAGCGGCACAACAGCTTTCTGCTGGGCAGCTTCCAGGATATGGAAATCGTTGGCTTCAAGAGCCTGTTCGGCCACACCTATCCCGATGATGAGCTGGCGAACCCCCTGTTCCGGGTGGAGCGTGGTGTGGGCCGCCATCCCGGGGCCTTTGCCGAGGGCTTTCTCCGGGGCGGCCTCATGGCCACCTACCTCATCGGGCCGCTGCTGCCTCTGAACCCGCCCTTCACCCGGTACCTCCTGGAGCAGATGGGCGCAAAGGACGTGAAGCTGGCCTTTGAAGACACCGCCATGAAGGCCTACCGGGCCCGGGTGGAGGAATTCCGTGACGAAAAGCGGGGCTATCAGTATTAAACCGCACAACCCCCCGTACCTGACCCGCACAAAAGAAAATCAGGCCCCGGGAGACGGTCCCGGGGCTTGACAAGACGGCCTGCGCCGCCTATAATGAACACAGAAAAGGGCGCTGCGACAAGCGGTTGGCTCGGTTCAATCAGGAATTCATAATGAAAACCGTCACTTGGCCGAGTGGCGGTTTTCGCGTTTCTTTACAATGATCGTAACCGTATAGGGCCCGATATGTAATGTAATCCGCATGGCGTCACCCCCTTTCGGGGATCATCAGCCAACCGCCTGCCGTTCGTGCAGCGCCATGGCTATTGTATCAAATGGCGCGGCGGAATGCAACACGTTTCTGCCGCCTGCACCCCCGTCCCCGCCGCCGCATACACTGGTACCGAGGTGAGTGTATGGAGGTGCTGCAAGACGGCGTATTGGCGTTTCTGGCGGCCACGGGAGCGGCAGCCCTGTTCTGGCTGCTGACGGGGTGGCTGCGGCGGCGGGAGCCCGCCCGGGCCGTGCTGCTGGTCCCCGCCCGGGGGAGCGGTGATTTTTCCGGCCCGGTGGCCCAGCTGCTGGACCTGCGGCGGCAGCTGCGGGGCCTGCCGCCCATCGTGATCTGCGACTGCGGACTGGATGAGGCGGGGCTGTCCCGGGCCCGGGAGCTTACGCAGCGGTATGACAACGTCCTGCTGCTGGCTCCGGAGGAGATCATTCAGAATTTACCATAAGGAGGGCCGGTATGGCCGAACGCTGCACGGTGGAGGGCGCCGTACAAAGCCTGATCTTTCAGAATGAGGACAACGGCTACACCGTGCTCTCCCTGCTGACGGAGGACGGGGAGCTGGTAACGGTGGTGGGGTGCATTCCCTGCGCCGCTCCCGGCGAGGGCATGACCGTCACCGGGGTGTGGACCAACCACCCCAGCTATGGGCCCCAGTTTGCGGCGGAGTCCGTGGAGCGGCGGATGCCCCGGACGGAGGAGGAGATCGTATCCTACCTGTCCTCCGGCATTCTCAAGGGCATCGGCCCCGCCACGGCCCAGCGGCTGGCAGACCGCTTCGGGGCAGACACTCTGGCCGTTATCGAGGAGGAGCCGGAGCGGCTTCAGACCGTCAAGGGCATCACCGCCAGGCGGGCCATGGAGCTGTCTGCCGCCTTCCGGGAGCTGACGGGGCTCAAGCGGGTCATGGAGTTCCTGGCCCGGTATGAGCTGCCGGTGCCCCTGGCTATGCAGCTGTACCGGGCCTACGGGGCGGATGCTCTGCCCCGGCTGAGGGAGGACCCCTATCTGCTGACCGGCGACGCCTATGGTGTGGATTTTTCCACCATGGACGAGATCGCCCTGAGCATGGGCTTCGACGGCGACAGCCCCTGCCGGGTGGAGGCCGCTCTTACATACGAATTATCCCACAACCTGAACAACGGCCATGTGTTCCTGCCCCGGGACAAGCTGCTGTCCGCCGCCGCCCAGCTCATCAGCGCGGACACCGACGCCCTGGAGACGGCCTTGGACGGTCTGCTGACCCGGGGCGTCATCGTTCAGGAGCAGGTGGCCAATGTCCAGGCCTGCTATCTGCTGCGCCTGTATCAGGCGGAGACCCGGGTGGCCCGGCGGCTTCTGTCCCTGCGGGATGCGCCGCGGCAGACCGGGAAAAATGTGGACAGGATCATCACCGAGATGGAACGCCAGCAGGGCATTGCTTATGCCCCTCACCAGCGTCAGGCCGTGACGCTGGCGGCCCGGTCCGGGGTGCTGCTGCTGACCGGCGGCCCCGGCACCGGCAAGACCACCTCCACCCGGGGCATTGTGACCCTGCTGGAGCGCATGGGCCTGACGGTGCTGCTGCTGGCCCCCACGGGCCGGGCAGCCAAGCGCATGAGCGAGCTGTGCTCCCGGGAGGCCCAGACCATCCACCGCTGCCTGGGCATGACCTTCAACGAGCTCACCGGCGAGGTGACGTTCAAGAAAAACGAAAAAGACCTGCTGGAGGCCGACGCCGTTATTGTGGACGAGATGAGCATGGTGGACCTGCCGCTGATGGACGCCCTTCTGGCGGCCCTGAAGCCCGGGTGTCGCCTGGTGATGGTGGGGGACCCGGACCAGCTGCCCTCCGTGGGGCCCGGCAACGTGCTGGGGGATATTCTGCGCAGCGGCTCAGTGGCGTCGGTGACCCTGACGGAGGTATTCCGCCAGGCGGAGCAGTCCGCCATCATCCGCAACGCCCATGCGGTGAACCGGGGCCGGTCCCCGGATCTGAAAAACAAGCAGAACGACTTCTTTTTCCTGTGCCGCCGGTCGCCTGACCGGCTGGTGCAGACGGTGGTGGACCTGTGCCGCACCCGCCTGCCGGAAAATATGGGCATTCCCGCCGGACAGATCCAGGTGCTCTCCCCCACCCGTAAGGGGGAGACCGGCACCGTCAGCCTGAACCGCGCCCTGCAGGCGGCGCTGAATCCCCCGTCCCCCGGCAAGCGCCAGAAGGCCTGGGGCGACATGGTGTTCCGGGTAGGGGACCGGGTCATGCAGACTAAGAACAACTACGATGTGATCTGGCAGAAGGACAGCGGCGAGGCCGGCAGCGGCATCTTCAACGGCGACGTGGGCACGGTGGAGGACATCGATCCCTCCGGCGAGCTGGTGACCATCCGCTTCGACGACCGGGTCAGCGTGTACACGGCGGACCTGCTGGGCCAGCTGGACATGGCCTACGCCATGACCGTCCACAAGGCCCAGGGCAGCGAATACCGGGCCGTGGTGCTGGTATCCGCCCCGGCGGCTCCGTCCCTGCTGGTGCGGGGCGTGCTGTACACCGCCATCACCCGGGCGCGGGAGCTGCTGGTGATGGTAGGCGACGACGTGATCCCCGGGCAGATGGCGGAAAACGACCGCCGCACCCGGCGATACAGCGGCCTGCGCCGCAGGCTCAAGCAAGGAGGAGAAAGCCATGGGCATGAGTGACCTGAATGAGCGCCTGAACCAACTGGAGCGGGGAGCGCTGAACCTTCTGTTTCCCCGGAAGTGCCCCTTCTGCAATCGGCACATCGGCGGCAGGGACCTGATCTGCGGCGACTGCGAAAAGACCCTGCCCTACACCGGGGACCGGGACCGGCGGCAGGTGTCCGGGCTCCGGGTGGCTGCGCCGCTCTACTATGAGGATGCCGTGCGCCGGGCCCTGCTGGACTTCAAGTTCAAGGGCCGCATGGGCGGGCTGCCCTGCTTCGGCAGTCTCATGGCCCGCTGCGCCGCGGAGGAATTCGGCGGCGAGTTCGATGCCATCACCTGGGTGCCGGTGAGCCGGAAGCGTCTGCGCAGGCGGGGCTTTGACCAGGCCCGGTATCTGGCCGGGAGCCTGTGCGTGGAGTGGCATGTGGAGCCCCAGGAGACCCTGCGCAAGACAACGGACAACCCGGCCCAGTCCGGCCTGGACGATGCCGGCGCCCGCCGGGCCAATGTCCTGGGCGTATACGAGGCTGTCCGTCCGGAGAACATCGCCGGGAAGCGCTTCCTGCTGATCGACGACATCTGTACCACCGGGGCCACCCTGTCTGAGGCGGCCCGGGTGCTGCGTCAGGCGGGGGCTGCCGACGTGGTGGGCCTGACCCTGGCCATCAGCCGGGAGGAATAATTTTCCCGCTGCCGGTGCATAATGAGGCATCGGCGGAAAAGCTGCAAAATATGAACAAAAGATTACGATTTGGAAAATCACGCAAATCCTCTTGCAAAATGGGAAAATCACCATTATAATAGAGCATCAGGGAATAATACGGCCCCCTGAGGGCTGTGGTCCATATCAGAAAAATGAGGTGCAGCATTATGTGTTCGTTAGCAAAGGATATCGGTATCGACCTGGGTACCGCATCGGTATTGGTATATGTCAAGGGCAAGGGCGTTGTGCTCAATGAGCCCTCTGTGGTGGCCATCAACAAGGACGACGGCCGCCTGCTCAGCGTGGGCGCCGATGCCCAGGCCATGCTGGGCCGTACCCCCGGCAACATCGTGGCCATCCGCCCCCTGCGTGAGGGCGTCATCTCCGACTACGACATGACGGAGCGGATGCTCAAGGAGTTTATCCGCAAGGTCAGCGGCAGCTTCCACCACATCTTCAAGCCTCGCGTCATCATCTGCGTCCCCTCCGGCATCACCGAGGTGGAGGAGCGCGCCGTGGTGGATGCGGGCCTTCAGTCCGGCGCCAGTCATGTGTATCTGATCGAGGAGCCTGTGGCCGCCGCCATCGGCGCAGGCATCGACATCACCAAGCCCGAGGGCCACATGGTGGTGGACATCGGCGGCGGCACCAGCGATATCGCCGTCATCTCCCTGAAGGGCGTGGTGGAGAGCGCCTCCATCAAGGTAGCCGGCGACCAGTTCAACGAAGCCATCGTCAAGTACATGCGCCGCAAACACAACATCCTCATCGGCGAACGCACCGCCGAGCAGATGAAGATGCAGATCGGCTGCGTGTTCCCCAAGGACGAGGAGACTACCATCGAGATCAAGGGCCGCTGCCTGATGACCGGCCTGCCCAAGACCATTACCGTCACCTCCACCGAGATGCTGGAGGCCTTCGAGGAGCCGGTGGAGCGCATTCTGGAGGCGATTCACGGCGTTCTGGAGCGCACGCCCCCGGAGCTGGTGGCCGACATTGCCAACAACGGCATCGTCATGACCGGCGGCGGCAGCCTGGTGGACGGCTTTGACAAGCTCATCACCGCCCGCACCGGGATTCACACCGTGGTGGCGGAGAACGCCATCAGCTGCGTGGCCATCGGCACCGGCAAGAGCCTGGACTCCGTCCACGAAATGAACGACGGTACCGTGAACCTCTCCCGCCGCAAGCAGATGAACTGAAGCTGACACATAGCTCAAGGCCCCGCCATCTGGCGGGGCCTCAGTTTGTCAGCCCATATGGAAGGGACGGCAATGCATAGCGCGCTTTTTCTCTTGCCAAACGCATCCCCCTGTGCTATAATCTGTGTATCACATAGGGAACTCATATAGCCCTGCGGGCATGGCGCAGGGCGTTTCTACGGGGCCGCCCACGGCCCTGCTATGGGTGCTCCGCCGGAAAGCCGGCGGGGCGCCCGTTTTTATTTTCCGAAAGGAGCGACTCATCATGACACAGGTTTTACGCGGCAACATCGTCCAGGCCCCGCAGCTGGGGAAGCTGGACATCCGGGAGCACGGTTATCTGGTGTTGGAGGACGGCGCGGTCCAGGGGGTGTACGACGCTCTGCCGGAGGCGTTTGCCTCGGCGCCCCTGACGGATTACGGCGACCGGCTCATCATGCAGTCCTTTGCGGATATGCACCTCCATGCCCCCCAGTATCCCATGCTGGGCATGGGCATGGACCTGCCCCTGCTGGATTGGCTGAATACCTACACCTTCCGCACCGAGGCCCGGTTCGCCGACCCGGACTTTGCCCGGCGGACCTACCGCCGTCTGGCCACGGACCTGATCACCAACGGCACCACCCGGGTGTGCATGTTCTCCTCCCTGCATACCGAGGCCACCTGGATCCTCATGGAGGAGCTGGAGCGGGCCGGCGTCACGGGCTTCGTGGGCAAGGTGAACATGGACCGCAACGGCCTGCCCGGCATTTTGCAGGAGACCACGGAGCAGTCCATATCCGAGACGCTGCGCTGGCTGGATGGCTGCCGCTTCGACCACATAAAGCCCATCATCACCCCCCGCTTTACCCCCAGCTGCACCGATGAGCTGATGGCCGCCCTGGGCCGCATCGCCCGGGACCGGGGGCTGTACGTTCAGTCCCACCTGTCGGAAAACCGGGGGGAGATCGCCTGGGTCCGTGAGCTGCACCCGGACTGCCCCCAGTATTGGGAGAGCTACGACAAGTTCGGCCTCTGGAAGGACCACACCGTCATGGCCCACTGCGTCTACTCCGACGCCCGGGAGTGCGCCGCCATCCGCCGGGCCGGGGTGGTGGTGGCTCACTGCGCCGGCTCCAACATCAACCTCTGCAGCGGCGTCTCCCCGGTGCGGGAGATGCTGCGCCAGGGGATCTGGGTGACCCTGGGCTCCGACATTGCCGGCGGCGCCCAGCTGCCCATGTACAAGGTCATCACCATGAGCATCCGGGCCTCCAAGGTCAAGCGCATGGAAACCGACTGGTCCGAGGATTTCCTGACGGTGCCGGAGGGCTACTACCTGGGCACCACCGCCGGCCACCGGTACTTCGGCGGCGGTGAGGGCTTCGCTGTGGGCAAGCTCCTTCACGCCATCGTGGTGGATGACGGCGACTTCCCGGAGCCTGTCCGCCAGCTGACGGTGCGGGAGCGCTTTGAGCGGGCCATCTACATGCTCCATCGTCATAACATCACTGCCGTCTGGTCCGACGGACGGCTGGTAAAATAAAGCCGCCCCTTCCGGCCGCTGCTTCGCTGAAAGCAGCGGCCTTTTTCTGCCCGTCCTCTGCATGAAAAACGCAGAACCGTTCGGTAAAAATGTCCCTATAAAGGGTAAATACCTGGATTATACAAAAAGATATACAGAATATTCATGGAAGATATTTCCAGGCTTTTCTGCTGCCGTCCACCCGGCACGAACAAACACAAATGTGCGTGTAATGCGGACGGAATCAGCGGGGCGGAAAAGGGGAGGCTGACATTTTGGCGGATTTGTACAACACGGACGCCGAGCCTGGAAACTGTTCATGAGATAAGTACAAAAAACAATGGGTCGTTTATCACGGTGATGTGATACCGAAGCATCGGAAAAAAGCGCCAACCGGCCGTCCACCCGGCGGAAACACCGGAAACGTTTCCTGAAAAAATCCTTGTTTTTGGAAGAAATTCCTTGCTTTTGCGGGCGAAAGGAAGTATAATTATGCAATCAGGAAATTCCTCAACACAGCAGGGGAGTGGAACGAAAAAATTCAGGAAGGAAGTCGATCGATGAAAAAGACGAGAATGCCGCAGCGGCTGCTTGCTCTGGTATTGGTGCTGATGATGCTCATCAGCGTCCTGCCGGTCAGCGCCATGGCGGCAGAACTGACGCCGGCCGACGCCCAGACCGGGCTGACGGCCACCGATGTGACCAATGAACTCACAGACAGCGACCGTCTGTCCATCTTCGAGGAGAACATGGACCCCAGCAAGGTGTCCAAGTCCGATGTCCCCGCAGATGACGAAATGGTCCGTGTCATTGTGCAGCTGGATGCGGACAGCCTGCTGGATGCCCGCAACCGCACCAATGCCGGCATGTCCATGCTGGACTTCCAGCAGACGGCTGCCGCCAAGGCTCAGCTGGAGGAGATCGCCGATGTCCAGCTCTCCGTTATGAACGCCATGGAGAGCCAGAGCATCCCCAGCTCCTTCACCTTCAGCTATACCTCCGTCATCAGCGGCTTTGCCGCCCAGGTGCCCTATGGCAGGATCAACGACATCAAGAACATGGACGGCGTAGTGGACGTGGTGCTGTGCTAGACCTACTATACCGACTCCATGGGCTCCGCCACTCTGGGCCAGGCGCTGACCGCCGCGGAAGTGGCCGCCTATTCCAACAACACCCAGTACCAGGGTGAGGGGACGCTTATCGGCATCCTGGACACCGGCCTGGATGTGAACCACGAGGCCTTTGCCAACGCTCCTGCCGTGCAGAAGCTGCAAAAGTCCAGCCTGTCCAAGCTGCTCTATCAGATCAGCCAGGGCGAGGACGGCAAGACCAAGGTCACCGCATACAGCTATGCCGCTCTGTGGTATGCCCAGAAGCACAGCTCCAGTTCCCTGGAGTTGCTGACCGAGGACGACCTGTATAAGAGCGCCAAGGTTCCCTTTGCCTTCGACTATGCCGACGCTGACGCGGACGTTGTCCCCTCTGCCGAAGCTGTGGAGAAATACGGCAATGACCACGGCACCCATGTGGCCGGCATCGCCGCCGGCAAGACCGTGGACGCCGACGGCAGCGTCACCTTCGCCGGTCAGTCTCCCGAGGCCCAGCTGGCCATCTTCAAGGTATTCTCCGACTCCACCAACGGCGCCTCCACGGACACCATCCTGGCGGCCCTGAACGACGCCCTGCTGCTGGACGTGGACGTCATCAACATGTCCCTGGGCTCCAACGGCGGCTTTGGCCGCGAGGCCGAGGGCGACCTGACCACCAAGTATTACGACCTGGTGAAGGCTTCCGGCATCCTGCTCAACTGCTCTGCCGGCAACTCCTACTCCTCCTCTCAGGGCGGTGCTCACGGCGACTTCACCTCCGTGTCCGACCCCGACACCGGCATCATCAGCTCCTCGTCCTCCTATGACGCGGCGCTGTCCGTTGCCTCCGTCAACGCCAACGAGACTGCGGCGTTCCTGATCGGCGAGGGCCGCGTACCTTACAATGATGTGTCCGGTCACAGCTTCACCCAGCTGCTGCTGGGCAGCGAGACCTCTAAGACCTATGAGTACGTCATGGTGCCCAACGCCGGCGACGTGGCCGATTACCAGGGCCTGGACGTCACCGGCAAGATCGCCGTGGTCATGCGCGGCGGCCTGTCCTTCGAGCAGAAGCAGCTCAACGCCGCCGCTGCCGGTGCCGCCGGCTGCGTCATCTACAACAACCGCGACGGCTACCTGCTGAACATGTCGGTGGAAAACTACAAGATCCCCACCGTGTGCATCAGCCTGTCCAACGGCCAGATGATGGCCAATGAGACCGAGAAGAAGCTCACCGTGTCCTCCACCGAGAAGGGCTATGTGGCCATGAGCGACTTCTCCTCCTGGGGCCCTCTGCCCTCCCTGTCTCTCAAGCCTGAGATCACCGCCCCCGGCGGCAACATCTATTCCTCTCTGCCCTTCGCCCAGTACGGCTACATGAGCGGCACCTCCATGGCCTCTCCGTATCTGGCCGGCGTGGCCGCCGCCGCTCTGGAGTATGTGAATACCCTGATGCCCGGCGCCTCCGACACCGACAAGCAGATTCTGGTGAACCGCCTGCTGATGAGCACCGCCAACGTTCTGTACGATGAGGAAGGCGTGGCATACTCTCCCCGCAAGCAGGGCTCCGGCATGGTGAACCTGGCCGCGGCCACCACCACTCCTGCCTACCTGTATGTCCGGGGTCAGGAAAAGACCAAGATCGAGCTGGGCGACGACGCCGACCAGCTGGGCGTGTACAAGCTGAGCTTCGTGGTGAAGAACCTCACCGGCTCCGCCCTGTCCTATGACGTCAATACCCAGGTCCAGACCGAGAGCACTACCACCGACGGCCTGTACATCGCCCAGAAGGGCTATGCCCTCTCCGCCGACACCAGCGCCATCAAGGTCTCCGGCGGCTCCCTCAGCGGCACCACCGTCACCGTGCCCGCCAAGGGCGAGACCACGGTCACCGTCACCGTCCGCCTGTCCGATGCGGACCGGGAGTACCTGGCCAAGTTCCCCAACGGCATCTATGTGGAAGGCTTCGTGGAGCTGACCAACAACGACGATCCCGCGCTGTCCGTGCCCTTCCTGGGCTTCTACGGCGACTGGACCAAGGCCCCCATCTTCGAGGACGCCGATATCTATAACGGCGAGGACGTGAAGATGTACGCCACCAACGTGTCCGGCGTCTACGCCATGATGTACGTCATGCGCCTGGGCATGTATCCCTTCGTGGTGCCCGAGGGCTACGACACCCCCTCCACCTCCGCCGATAAGATCTGCGTGGACCTGGGCGGCGGCAACGGCATCAGCAACCTGTACTACCTGCAGGCCGGCCTGCTGCGCGCGGCCAAGACCACGGATGTCACCATCGCGGACAGCGACACCGGCGAGGTGTATCTGGACAGCGACGGCATCAACACCCGCAAGGCCATGTATAACTCCAGTAGCCAGCAGGTGCGTCCCGCCTATGTGGGCGAGATCTTCCCCGCGCTGAACTCCAGCGGCGTGATCCCCAACAACACCCGCATGACCTACACCGCCAAGACCTATATTGACGGCTTCGACGTGCAGGATAACCTGAAGGATACCTATACCTTCAATTTCACCTCCGACGGTGAAATGCCCTACATCGTGGACCGGGAGGGCCTGGCCTTCCGCACCGGCGCTGACGGCCGGAAGTACCTGGACGTGACCCTGGCCGATAACTTCTGCCTGGCCGGCGCCACGCTGTACTCCACCGAATGGAAGACCAACGTCAACAACGGCAAGAAGGAAATGAGCCTTGGCTCCAACTACTACGACGGCATCATCCCCGCCCTGAAGGCCGACGGTACCTCTCCCCGGGCCTACGAGGAGTATACCTACACCTTCGACGTCACGGACTTCTATCAGAAGCTCCTGAATGGTACCTTCTATGTGGTGGCCTATGACTATGCGCTGAACCAGTGTGCTTACCGCGTAAAGCTGGCTGACAATCCCGTCACCCAGATCACCCTGGACCAGACCGCTGTGACCCTGCCCCAGAAGGGCTATGTCCAGCTGAACGCCACTGTGACTCCCGACGATGCCACCGACCAGAACCTGGTGTGGAGCTCCTCCGACTCCAGCGTGGCCGAGGTCCGGGGCGGCATCGTGGCCGCCAAGGCTCCCGGCACCGCCACCATCACCGTCAAGTCCTCCGTCTGGACCGACGTGAAGGCCCAGTGCCAGATCACCGTCACCGACGAGGTGGGCGCAGATGTTCCCATGAGCGAATTCCTGCTGAACACCTCCTCCGTGACCATGCTGCCTGACACCACCTATACCAATGTCCGGCTGTATGGCTATTCGCCCTTCTATGCCACCGACCTGACCCTGGAGTGGACCTCCTCCGACGAGTCCGTGGTCACCGTTGAGCCCAACGGCGAGGGCGACCAGCTGACCCAGTACGCCAAGCTTACCGCCCACAAGGCCGGTACCGCCACCGTCACCGCCAAGGCCAAGAACGGCACCGCCACCTATGATCTGGCCGTCACCGTCAACGAGGCCAGCGGCGCCGGCACCTTCAACATCGTGGGCGACACCCTGGTCAGCTACAGCGGCTCCGAGAGCACCGTCACCATTCCCGACGGCGTCCGCGTCATCGGGGAGAACGCCTTCAAGAACAACGACTACATTCTCAACGTCATTTGCCCCGACAGCCTGGAGCAGATCGACTACCGTGCGTTCTATGACTGCAACAACCTGCAGAGCGTCAGCCTGCCTGAGACGATGAAGGTCATCAACGAGGGCGCGTTCTACTACTGCAAGAACCTGAAGACGCTGGGCCACACCGACGACGGCGTCCTGCCCAAGGGCCTGACCTCCATCGGCGTCAAGGCGTTCTACTTCTGCGAGGCCCTGGAGGGCGACCTGGTGATCCCCGAGGGCGTCACCAGCCTCAGCGCCGGCCTGTTCTATAACGGCTTTGCCCTGACCAGCATCACCATTCCCGACACCGTCACCTCTATGGACGCAAACGGCGACCAGTTCGCCAACTGCACGGCTGTAACCTCCGTGAAGCTGTCCAAGAACCTGACCGAGCTGCCCAAGACGGCGTTCTTCACCTGCAAGAGCCTGAAGGCGCTGCCCGACCTGAGCAACGTCACCTCCGTAGGCACCAGCTGCTTTGCCGGCTGCGCCGGTCTGGAGGAGATGACCATCCCCGAGAGCCTGACCTTCGTCGGCACCAACGCCTTTGCCCGCAGCAATGTGACCACCATCACCGTGCTGGGCGATCCCCAGGGCCTGGATTCCGCGTTCTACAACAGCCTGAACCTGACCACCTTTGTGGCCCCCAAGCTGACCACCATCGGCAAGCAGATGTTCCAGGGCTGCACCGCGCTGGTGAACTTCATTGTTCCCGACAACATCACCTTCATCGGCGAGAGGGCCTTCCAGGGCTGCACCAACCTCAAGACCCTGACCTTCCCCGCCTCCTACAAGGCCGAGACCCTGTCCTTCGGGCTGACCCCGTTTGTCAGCTGCCCCGCCTTTGAGGGCTATGTCATCGAGGACGGCGCCAGCATCGTCCGGACCGAGGACGGCACCCTGCTGGCCGGCGGCGGCAAGGTTCTGGTGAGCCTGCCCGAGAACTTCACCGGCACCTCCTACACCGTCCCCGACGGCGTGGAGACCATCAGCGACTACCTGTTCTATAAGAAAACCACCATCACGTCCGTCACGCTGCCTGCCAGCCTCAAGAAGATCGGCACCGCCGCCTTCCAGGGCTGCACCAAGCTGACGTCCATTACTCTGCCCGATGGCTTCACCACCCTGGGTGAGCACGCCTTCGACGGCTGCTCCGCGCTCAAGACCGTGACCTTCGGCCAGAGCCTTACCTCCGTACCTGCCTATGCGTTCAGCAACTGCTCCGCGCTGACGGCTGTGGACCTGCCTGCCACCGTGGAGACCGTGGGCGATTACGCCTTCCGCGGCTGCTCCAAGGCCACCGCCCTGTCCCTGAAGGAGGGCCTGACCTCCATCGGCGCCAACGCCTTCTACGGCTGGAAGGCTCTGAAGGCCATCACCATTCCCCAGTCCGTCACCTCCCTGGGCGGCTCCGCGTTCTATGACTGCAACGCCGCCGCTTCCATCGACTGCGGCAGCCTCACCGTCATCCCCGACCGCGCGTTCTACAACGCCAAGGCCGTCAAGACCGTGAAGCTCAGCGACAACGTCACCTCCATCGGTGAGCGCGCCTTCTATAACTGCATGGTGCTGGAGACCATCAACTGGCCCTCTCAGCTGAAGACCATCGGCAAGCAGGCCTTCTACTATGCCCGGAAGCTCCAGAATCTGGACTTCTCCGGCACCCAGCTGGAGTCCATCGGCAACAGCGCCTTCTATCAGCCCTATGAGGCCCGGACGCTGGCCTTCCCCGACACCCTGCAATCCATCGATAGCAAGGCGTTTGCTTACCTGAACTACAACAAGACCGCCTATATCACCGAGGTCAGCATCCCCGCCTCCGTCACCAGCCTGGCCAAGGATGCCTTCTATCTGGCCAGCGGCCTGAAGAAGATCAACGTGGCCGACGGCAATGCCGCTTATGTGTCCTCCAACGGCATCGTGATGCTCAAGGACACCGGCGAGATCTACATCTGGCCCCAGGGCAATGAGACCACCGAGTTCACCCTGCCCTCCACCATGACGGAGATCCCCGATAAGATGTTCCAGAACAACACCAGCCTCAAGAAGGTCGTCGTTCCTGCCAGCGTCACCAAGGTGGGCACCTATGCCTTCTCCAGCTCCAGGATCGAGGAGATCTACTTCGAGGATTCCGCCAATGGGCTGACCGTCGGCGCCTTCGCCTTCTACAATTGTCCCAATCTGACCAGCCTGCGTCTGCCCTATGGCCTGACCAGCATCGGCGCCAGCGCCATCTCCAAGACCGGTCTGGAGACCATTGTCATTCCCGACACCGTCACCGAGATGGGCGGCAGCGCGCTGGCCTACAACGACGCCCTGAAGAATGTCACCCTCTCCAAGTCCCTGACGGCTGTGCCCAGCCGCGGCTTTGTGGGCTGCGAGGCTCTGACGGAGCTGACTCTGCCCGCCTCCATCCAGGATTGCGGCGTCAGCAACACCGTCAATGCCTTCACCGACTGCGTGAACCTGCAGAACATCTTCGTGGCCGACGGCTCCCTGTACTTCAAGAGCGTGGATGGCGTCCTGTTCGATAAGAACGGCGCGAACCTGCGCTGCTATCCCGAGGGCCGCACGGCGGAGAGCTACCGCATCCCCGAGGGCACCGTCCGCGTGGGCGGCAGCGCCTTCGCCGGCAACGAGCACCTCAAGAGCGTCAGCCTCCCCACCACCCTGGAGCGTATCGGTCCCAAGGGATTCTTCGCCTGCACCAACCTGAAGGATTACTACTTCAACGGCATGACCGCTCCTCTGCTGGAGACCACCGTGTCCCTGACCGGCGCTTATGCCAACGTGGCCCTGTACGCCAACTTCGTCGGCCTGTGGGGCACCACCACCACCAGCGGCTTCGTGTACAACGACTGGGGCCTGAACCTGTACTATCCCCAGGGCGCTGTGGGCTACACCGCCTATGTCTGGGACAAGTACTTCAACACCGAAAAGGGCAGCGTCAACGTCATGGATGCCAGCTACTTCACGCCCACGGATCTCACCGTGACGGAGACCGGCGTCCGCAACGCCCTGCTGACCTGGACCGCCGCCAAGCAGTCCAATGCCGAGGATATCGTCTATAAGGTGGAGCGCAGCGTTGCGGTCCACATCCAGGACGACACCCAGGATACCTGGCTGTTCGATGGCTTCGAGACCCTGGCGGAGAATCTCACCGCCTGCACCTATACCGATACCACCGCCCTGCACTTCGGCATGACCTATGCCTACCGTGTCACGGCTTACAGCCTGTCCGGCCAGACCGGCCCCGCTGCCATCGGGTATCTGTATATTGATGCCGACCCCAACAACGCCGATGAAATGGCGGTGCTGGAGCTCATCAAGAAGATCGAGGCCCTCAAGCCCATCGAGAACCTGACCAAGGAGGACGAGACTTACCTGCGTCAGCTGCTGGCTGAGTACAACGCCCTTACCGACGCCCAGAAGGAGCTGGTGTACAACTATGGTACCCTGCTGGCCGCTCTGGAGCTGGTGGGCCACAACCCCGAGCTGAAGAATGCCAAGCCCGCCACCTGCACCCAGGACGGCTACACCGGCGATGAGGTCTGCAAGACCTGCGGCGTCACCGTGAAGAAGGGCGAGGTCATCCCCGCCACCGGCCACGATACCCAGCTGGTGGGTGCCAAGGATGCTACCTGCACCGAGGACGGCTACACCGGCGATGAGGTCTGCAAGACCTGCGGCGTCACCGTGAAGAAGGGCGAGGTCATCCCCGCCACCGGCCATCACTACCAGGATGGCAAGTGCACCGACTGCGGCGAAATGGATCCCAACTATCAGCCTGCTCAGCCCGGCGTCAAGACCGGTGATGCCAGCTCCGTGACTCTGTGGGTCATGCTGCTGACCGTCTCCGCTCTGCTGGCTGCCGCTGTGGTGGTCCTGCCCCGCAGAAAGCACACCCGCTGAATAAACGCCTGTCTCTGACAGAGAGACGGCATCACCGGAAGCCCGGGAACCCCTTCAGGGGTCCCCGGGCTTCCGGCATTTTGTACAAAAATAGTTCACAATCCGGACTCGCCAAAACATGCAAATAAATTATTGTTGCGCAAAATTCTGCCGACAGTAATAGACACTGCATCGAATTGAACGATGAATGGTGACGCAAAAGCAACGTGAACGATGAACTGCGCTGTTTTTAACGGTTTAATACGGTAACGCTTAATACGCTGATGTGTTAAAATGACCAACTTGGTTTATACATAAATCCTGATTTGTGTAAAAAGTCACAATGTGTCGTTATATCGCAGACAAAGTGTCGATTTTTGTATTTGTCGAAATTTCTATCAATTTTACATGAAAAACTGCGGCATTTTCGTTGCAAAATCCTCGGAGAAATGGTATAGTAACCGTAAGCTGTATGGGACGGGCCGGCTGATAGGGCATCACGGCGACCGGAACTATACAAGCATCCAACTTTACCGGTACAAACCGGAGAAAGAGAGAGTACGCATATGAAACACGCGCATACCCTGAAACGGGCATGGCAGTGCTTCTCGCTCTCGTGATGACGCTGAGTCTCGTGACCCCCTCCTGGGCCGCAGGCAGAAGCACTGTCGCGACCCGCGGCGAGAACAATGGCATCACCTGGGAGAAGGTGGACAACATCAAGCTGCCCACCAAGGAAAACGCGGCTGTTGCGGATGAGACCCAGCAGTATGCCGACACGGACGTGGTCCGCGTCTCCATCGTGCTGAGCGATCCCTCCACCCTGGAAAAAGGCTTTACCGCCGCTGATATCGCTGCTGGCAGCCGCCAAGCGATGAAGTATCGGGATAAGCTGGAATCCAAGCAGGGTAAGATGGCCAAGACCATTTCCAAGAAGGCCCTGGACGGCCAGGCCCTGGATGTGGTTTGGAATCTGACCCTGGCTACCAACATCATCTCCGCCAACGTTCAGTTTGGCCAGATCGAGAAGATCGAGAACGTCAAGGGCGTCAAGCAGGTCCTGATCGAGACCCGCTATGAGCCCTGCGTGGTCAAGGAATCCGAGACCACTGATCCCAACATGGCCACTTCCTCCAACATGATCGGCTCCAACTTCGCCTGGGCCAACGGCTATACCGGCGCAGGCTCCAAGGTAGCCATCATCGATACCGGCGCGGATACGGATCATCCCTCTCTCAGCGGCGCGGCTTACAGCTACGCTGTCAAGGGTCTGGGCATTACCCCCGTCACCTCTGCGGATTACGCTGACAAGCTGGAGAAGCTCAACGCCTTCAAGAAGAACGGCGACCTGAAGGCCTCCGACCTGTATGTCAGCGCCAAGATCCCCTTCGGCTTCAACTACATTGACGCCGATCTGGATGTCACCCACGACAACGACAAAGAGGGTGACCACGGTTCCCACGTCACCGGTATTGCCGCCGGCAACCGCTACATTGAGCAGGCCGACGGTTCCTTCGCTCCCGCTCTGGATACCGCTCTGACCCAGGGTGTTGCCCCTGATGCCCAGGTGTACACCATGAAGGTCTTCGGTAAGGGCGGCGGCGCTTACGATTCCGATTACATGGCAGCCATCGAGGACGCTATGATCCTGGGCTGCGATTCCGCCAACCTGTCTCTGGGCAGCGGCAACCCCGGTATGTCCCGCCAGTCTGACGCCAAGTACCAGGCCATCCTGGAGGCTGTTGTCAACAGCGGTATGGTCGTTGCCATGTCCGCCGGTAACTCCGGCCACTGGTTCGAGAACACCCCCTATGCCTATCCCTACGCCGAGAGCGTCAGCTGGGCTACCAACGGCAGCCCCGGCTCCTACACCAACTCTCTGGGCGTCGCCTCCGTGGATAACGTGGGTTCCACCGGCAACTATGTTGAGTTCGCCGGCACCAAGATGTTCTACACCGACACCAGCGAGGCTCCCATCCAGCCCATGACCGCTCTGGCCGGTGAGCAGCGCTTCGTCTATGTGGATGCCGTCGGCAATCCCGAGGACTTCGCCGCTGTGGGCGATGAGCTCAAGGGTGCCATCGCGCTGTGCAACCGCGGTTCCATCAACTTCACCGCCAAGGGCAACAACGCCGTTGCCGCCGGTGCCATCGGCACCATCGTGGTCAACAACGCCGCCGGTACCCTCAATATGTCCACCGACGGCTACACCGGCACCGCTCCCTATGTTTCCCTGACTCTGGATGACGGCCTGATCATCAAGGCCGGCGCCGAGAAGAAGGAAGCCAACGGCGTGACCTACTATGTGGGCAAGCTCACCGTGGGCTCCAAGCCCGGCGTGAAGGTTCAGACCGCTGATTATTACACCATGAGCGACTTCTCCTCCTGGGGCGTTCCCGGCTCCCTGGAGCTGAAGCCTGAGATCACCGCTCCTGGCGGCAATATCTACTCCCTGCAGAATGGCGGCGGCTACCAGAATATGTCCGGTACCTCCATGGCCTCTCCCCAGGTTGCCGGTATGGCCGCTGTGGTGGCCCAGTACGTCCGCGCCAACAAGCTGACGGAGAAGACCGGCCTCACCGCCCGTGCTCTGGCTCAGTCCCTGCTGATGTCCACCGCTGTCCCCATGTATCAGGATCACGGCGAGGGCGAGTATGGCTACTATCCCGTCATGCAGCAGGGCGCCGGCCTTGCCAACGTGGGCGCCGCCACCTCTGCCGGCACCTATATCCTGATGGATAAGGGCACCAACGCCGGCGCTGCCGACGGTAAGGTCAAGGTGGAGCTGGGCGACGATCCCCAGCGCACCGGTGAGTACAGCTTCGGCTTCACCATCAACAACCTGAAGGATATCGCGACCTCCTTCAACCTCAGCGCCGACTTCTTCACCCAGGATGTCTTCACCAATCAGTTCGAGGACGGCTCCGAGGTGAACTTCGAGGATACCTACACCGCTCTGCTGTCCTCCAACGTCACCTGGACCGTGGACGGCCAGGTGGTGGAGATGACCGCTCCCGAGGGTCTTGCCAACTGCGACTTCAATGGCGACGGCAAGGTCACCAAGGCTGACGGTCAGGCGCTCCTGGACTATGTCACCGGCGTCCTGGATTCCATCTCCAATAAGGACAACGCCGACTTCGACAACGACGGCAATATCGACACCTACGATGCTTACCTGTTCTTCAAGCAGCTGAGCAAGTGCACTGTGGAGATCCCTGCAAATGGCAGCGTCCATGTGGAAGTCAATGCCAAGGTCCTGGGCCTGGACAAGTATGACAAGGCCAGCGACAACACCGGCACCTATGTCGAGGGTTATGTGTACGCCAATGAGCTGGCCTCCAACGAGGGTGTCAAGGGCGACAGCCACTCCATCCCCGTTCTGGGCTACTACGGCAGCTGGACCGATCCCTCCATGTTCGATATCGGCAGCTATCTGGAGTATCATGAGGCCAAGACCGAGTCCCGTGTGCCTTACATGTACGCCTACAACAAGAACGCCACCAAGTATCAGGCCCTGGCCGTCCAGTACGCTGGCGATTCCGGCATGTACTACTTCGGCGGCAATCCTTACGTGGATGAGACCTATGATCCCAACCGCGCCGCCATCAACCCCGACACCACCGTCTTTGCCCGTGCTAACTTCTCCCTGATCCGCAACTCCGCGGATGCCCGGGTGACCATCACCGGCGAGAACGGCAATGTCTACTATGATAAGGCGTCCGGTTCTCCCGCCGCCTCCGCTTACTACTACAGCAACGGCGCTTCCTGGCGCAATGCTCAGGGCAACATCGGTATCAACAATGCCCCCACCGCTGCCGCTAACGGCGAAAAGATCACCGTCAAGGTCACCGAGGCTCCCGAGTACTATGTGACCTACAATGCCGACGGCACCCACGTCACCAACTGGGATGCCCTGGGCGACGGCGCCAGCCGGACCTACACCGCTTTCATCGACCGGACCGAGCCTGTCCTGTCCAACGTGTACTTCAAGGAAGACGTTGAGACCGGCACCCGCAGCCTGGTCCTGACCGCTCAGGACAACCGCTATGTGGCGGCCGCCTTCCTGATCGACTATGACAAGATGTCCATTCTGGACCGCACCGCCGGCTCCCCCGAGGGTGCTGCCGAGGGCGCTGCCACGGATATCTCCCTGGATCTGAGCAAGGCCGAGGGCGTTGACCACCTGCTGGTTCAGGTCGCCGACTACGCCGACAACACCGCCACCTACAAGATTAACCTCAACAAGGAAGAGCTCAGCGGCCCCGTGTCCGTGACTCTGGATAAGCAGTCCATCAAGATGTACAAGGGCGGCACTGCTGCTCTGAACGCTGAGGTCAGCCCCTTCGGCGTGAAGCCCGATGGCGTGACCTGGAAGTCCTCCGATGAGACTGTCGCCACCGTCAACGAGCGCGGCATCATCACCGGCGTCAACAAGGGTACTGCCACCATCACGGCGGCCTCCATCAAGGATCCCACCGCCACCGCCTCCTGCGTGGTCACCGTCCAGACCGTGGACACCACCCTGGTGGGCGCGCTGATGGATACCAACGGCGATGCCCAGTTCTTCACCTGGGATCTGGAGCACGACACCACCTGGAAGAAGCTGGTGAACTTCGAAACCACCAAGAGCGTGTCTGCCTCCACCTTCGACGCCCGCACCGGCAACGTCTATCTGCAGGATGGCAGCTTCAACATCAACAAGATGGACCTGGATACCGGTAAGACCCTGGCTACCTATCCCGGCTTCGAGGGCGAAATCCCCATGTGGGATATGGAGTACAGCCTGGTTTACTCCACCGAGGCCAAGCCCATGCTGGCCAGCGTGTACGCCACCTACTTCCTGGCTCCCAAGCCGGTGGATAACCTGGATCTGTCCGCCTTCGACCTCGGACTGTATCTGTGGCTCTATGGCGACGCTTCCTACTTCACCGCCGTTACCTCTCTGGGTGCCAACAAGATCGACACCGATAAAGACGGCGTGAAGGATACCGACACCGAGCTGTTCCTGGCGCTGGATGACGCCGGCAACATCTGGACCATGAATGTTTATCCCAAGGTGGATGAGGAGACCGGCAAGGACAGCTGGACCGCCTCCTTCGGCATCATCGAGTCCAACCTGGCTAACGTTGGCTACGCTGCCAACCCCACCGACGACGGCGATATGTACGATTCCCTGTACGCCACCGTCGAGGGCGAGGAACTGGTTCTGTACCTGGTCAACTGCACCGGCGACGCCAGCCATGTCTACCGCATCCTGCTGGGCGACAATGGTTGGGAAGCTGCCCAGGTTGCTTCCTTCGGCGACGGCGTGTGGCCCGCCACCCTGCTGGGCACCATGTACCACGCCAATGAGAACGCCACCGAGGCCGTGAACGCTGCCATGAGCAAGACCACCGTCCACACCGCTCAGGCTGTGGAGATGACCCCCGCTCAGATCCAGCGCTACAACGGCGCCGAGACCAAGGCTGCCAAGGGCTCCCTGAACGCCGCTGCCCCTGTGGCTGCCGTGGTGAACCTGCCTATGGGTGAGGCCGCCGAGGCTGCCACCGCCTCCAACGTCACCGTGTCCGCCGATGAGAAGACCGTCACCGTCAACGTCCTGGCCAAGGATGCTGCCACCAACGGCCTGTTCACCGTGGATTACGATGCCGCCAACCTGACCCTGACCAACGTGGCCTTCAACACCCAGTACAGCTCCTACAAGGATGCTTCCGGCAAGGTCACCCTGGGCTATGTGGACCTCAACGGCGTGACCGCCGGTTCCACCGTGGCCACCCTGACCTTCACCGTCAATGATCCCACCGCTCTGGACAAGATCAACGTCACCGTTACCGAGACCGAGCGCAACGATCAGACCGTGAACAACGCCGAGACTCTGGCTGCTGACCTGCACACCGAGACCGAGACCGTGAACGCCAAGGCCGCCACCTGCACCGAGGATGGCTACACCGGCGACGTGGTCTGCAAGGCCTGCGGCAAGGTCATCACCAAGGGCGAGGTCATCCCCGCCACCGGCCACGACACCGAGATCGTTGGTGCCAAGGAGCCTACCTGCACCGAGGATGGCTACACCGGCGATGAGGTCTGCAAGACCTGCGGCGTCACCGTGAAGAAGGGCGAGGTCATCCCCGCTCTGGGTCACAAGATCAAGCTGGTTGGCGCCAAGGCTGCCACCTGCACCGAGGACGGCTACACCGGCGATGAAGTCTGCACCATCTGCGGCGAGATTGTGAAGAAGGGCGAGGTCATCCCCGCCACCGGCCACGATACCGAGATCGTTGGCGCCAAGGAGCCTACCTGCACCGAGGATGGCTACACCGGCGACGTGGTCTGCAAGACCAACGGCGAGACCATCAAGAAGGGCGAGGTCATCAAGGCCACCGGCCATCAGTATAAGGACGGCAAGTGCACCGTCTGCGGCGCGGCTGATCCCAACTACAAGCCCGGTGTCAAGACCGGCGACGAGAGCAACACTGCTCTGTGGGTCGTGATGATGGCTTCCGCCGCTCTGCTGGCTGCCGCCGTGGTGGTTCTGCCCCGCAGAAAGCGCACCCGCTAAGCATGAAAAACAGCCTGGGATGATCTTCCATCCCACGCGCTGAGATGCCCCATCCCCCATAGAGTCAGCCCCCGGCGGACCATCGGTCCGCCGGGGGCTGACGCGTTTGTCAGGGAGAGAGAAAAGGCATATGCGGCGGAAAGGAAGATAGTTACGAAAGAAACCCATCAGGGGTGTCTTTCGTTTTCAATACAGGAAGGGGCGGACGACTCTGTCCGCCCCTTCCCGCGTCAGACATGCCGGGTCCCGGCGTTTACCCGTCTGTCCGCATGTTCAGCGGGTCATCCCGCAAAACAGGCGCCATGTCCCGCTTTTGGGGCGGGATCGGCCGGGACATGCAGAAGTACCGGCTCTCGTCGGCCACATGGTCCTCCTGCCGGGTGTCCACGTCCTCTGCGTCCGTCTGGTCGAACAGCAGCTCCGGGATCGTCCGGATAAACGCCCGGCACCCGGAGAACACATACAGCATGGGATACCCCTGTTCATCGAAGCTCATGCGGTAGTGCAGCTGCATCCATCCGGGGATACGCCGGTTGTCGCCCCGGGTGAAATAGACCCGGTGCCGCAGAGCCGTCTCATAAATGCTCTCCCCCCGGCTGGTATCCCAGATGGCCGGGTCCGCCACCCCCTGGATCTCCCGGCCCTTCAGCCAGGGATGGGTGTCCTCTATCCGGCGGATCTCCGCGAACTGCCGCTCCGGCGTCCACCGCACGCCTACATCCGCCTCCCCGGTGCAGCCGTACAGCTCCAGGATCCGATAAATGACTCCGTCGTGGTCCACCGCCCACCAGCCGCAGGAGAAGGGCTTGGCATAGCCGAAGTCATAGCTGCGGTACACCCGCCACTCCCGGGGAATGTCAAAGGGGGCGATGACATGGGTGAACCGCCGGTCCTGATAATGGGCCGGATCGTTGGTGAACTCCTGGAATACCTGTCCCTGGAACACGTCCCACTTGCCGTCCAGCCAGGCGTCCCGCAGCCGCCGGGGCAGGGCCTGCAGCTGCCGCAGATAGTCCGGCTGGGCCCGCAGCAGAGCCCGGTTGTCCGTGACCTTGGCGGGGATGAACACATAGTCCTCCGGGTTTTCTCCGGCCTGAAAGCGCCGGTCGATGAACAGACGCTTGATGTAGCCGTGGCCCGGTCCGCCGGGGTTGCAGGTGTAATACAGCCGCTTGGGAAATCCGTTGACGCCCCGGAGACAAGCCGCGAACTGCCGCATCCACTCCTCCTTCAGCTGGGTGGCCTCGTCCAGGAAGATCACGTCGTACTCCGCGCCCTGATAGCGGTCCATGTCGCCGTCGGCGGCGCAGTAGCCAAAGTCCAGCACGCTGCCGTTGGGGAACGCGAACTGCCTTGCCGTGGCCCGGTACTCCGCCAGATTGGCCAGCTCCCGGCGAAGAAAGCGGATGTGATTGGCTTCCAGCTCCTGGTAGGTCCGGCGCACCAGCAGCAGCCGGATGCCCGGATACCGCAGGGCCAGGAGCTTGGCCTTGGTGCGGACGGCCCAGCTTTTGCCGCCGCCCCGGGCCCCGCCGAAGGCCACATATTTTTTCTCGCACGCCAGAAACTCCCGCTGCCGGGGATTGGGGCGGCCGATGGTGAGGATTTTCTCCGTCATACGCTCCAATCCTCCGTTTCCTCCTCCAGCACCACCCGGAGGGGACTGCCTCCGGGCTGCTGCCCCTCCAGGGTCTGCTGAAGGTTCATCAGCTCCCGCAGAACGGCGGTCAGCTCCTTGATCTCCCGGGTGTCCAGGTCACCGGCCAGCCGCTGCTCTGCCTGGCGGCGAAGGCCGGCGGCCAGATTCCGCAGCCGGGCGTTGGCCCGCTGGGCATCGGTGCCGTGCCAGCACTCCTGCACCGCCCGGCGGCCGATGGCCGAGGAGGATACGCCGAATTTTTCCGCCAGCTGCCGGTAGCTCCAGCCCTGGGCGTTGAGCTTCTGCACCTCCGCCCAGGGGACGTCGTCCCGTCTTACCATTCCGCCGCCTCCTCTCCGCAGGCAAAGCCCGCGAACACCGCCCGGGCATAGTCTGCCAGACAGTCCGGACACACCGTTTGACCGTTGATGCGGTAGTATCGCCGGCCCCGGTAAATTTCGCCGCCGCACAGGTCGCACTCCGCCGCCGTGCAGCAGCCGTCCTCCTCGTAGATTCGGGGAAATCGCATGGTTATCCACTCCTTTCATCTGTACCGGGACAGGGGAGTGCCGTTGCCCGGCAGGTTGTCCCGCCCCGGGCAACGGGGGAAGAAAATTTCCGGGAACCAGGCCCGGGGTGCAAATTAGACTGGTAATTCTCTGCGGAGTGTGGTATAGTACAAATGTATCCGTGCCTGCAAAATGAATACAGGCTGCAATAATTCGACAGAAATAAACAAAACGTAATCTAAATAGACAGGAGAATGTGACCTATGAACGTGTTTTCTTCCTTCCTGCTGGGCCTGGTCCAGGGCGTGGCGGAGTTTTTGCCCATTTCCAGCTCCGGACATCTGGCCATCGCGCAGAATCTGCTGCACATTGACGCGGAGGTGCCGGAATTCTTTGACGTGCTGCTGCATCTGGGCACCCTGGGGGCGGTGTTCGTGGCCTATTGGCAGGACATCAAGGACATGATCGCCGAGTTCTTCCGGGGAATCGGGGACCTGGCCCACCGGTCCACCCCCAAGCCCCTGCCCCCGGCCCGGAGACTGATTTTGCTGATCATTCTGGGCACGCTGCCGCTGTTCGCGGTGCTGCCCATCAAGGACAAGGTGCTGGGGCTGTCCAACAACATGCTGTTCATCGGCGGGGCACTGGTAGTGACGGGCTTCCTGCTATTCGCCAGCGACCGGGTGAAGAAGGGGAGAAAGAACGAGCGGACGGCGTCGCTGCTGGACGCGGTGGCCGTGGGTGTTGGCCAGGCCATCGCCACGGTGCCGGGCATCTCCCGGTCCGGCATGACCATCACCTCCGGGTGCTTCGTGGGCTTTGAGCGGAAGTTCGCGGTGCGGTTTTCCTTCCTGCTGTCCATTCCGGCGGTGCTGGGGGCCAATATCCTCAGCCTGAAGGATGCCATTTCCGCAGGCGTGGACTGGGGCCAGGTGCCGGTGTATCTGGTGGGCGTGCTGACGGCGGCGGTGTCCGGGTATCTGTGCATCGGCCTGCTGCGGCGGATCGCCAACAAGGGAAAATTCGGCGCGTTTGCGTATTACTGCTGGGCCATGGGTCTGCTGACCATCGTGCTGCAGCTGATCAAGTAAGAGAAAGGATTCGTTATGGCGTCTGGACAGAAGAAAAAAACAACTGGAAAGGCCCGGCAGGGCGGCGGTCAGAGCCGCCAGACCAGCCGCAGCCCGCAGAAAAACCCCCGCCCGCCTATCCGGCGGGAGGTGGGCGGCGGCGTGTGCCTGCTGCTGGCCCTGTGCGTGGTGGTCAGCTATTTCCAGGCGGACGCCATCGTTCTGAACCTGCTGGGGGATCTGCTGAAGGGGCTGACGGGGTATGGCTATTGGCTGGCGGCCCCGGCCCTGGCCCTGGCGGGGGTGAACCTGCTGGCCCACCGGGGACGGCCTGTGGCGCTGCGGACCGTCTGCACCCTGGTGACGCCGGTGCTGCTGGGGGCGATCCTGCATTTGTTTTTGTATCAGGGGGAGACCGTTACGGGCCTGGGCCCCATGATGAAGAGCCTGTGGGCAGACGGGCTGCTGCTGAAAAGCGGCGGAGCGGTGGCCGGAGGGCTGGCCGCAGGCATGAAGCGGCTGGTGGGCACGATGGTGTCCGTCATTGTGCTGCTGCTTCTGTTGGCGGCGGCGTTGTTGGCGGCGCTGCGGGTATCGCCCCGGGAGCTGGTGCAGCGGGCCAGGGACCGGGTCCCCTACGAGCCCCAGCCGGAGCCGGAGCGCCCGGCGCGGCCGGAGCGTCCCCGGCGGCAGCGTCCGTCGGTGGACGTGCCTCTGGATGACGCTCCTGCGCCCCGGGAAAAGACGGCGGACCGGCGGTCGGAGCCGCCGGAGGAGCCGCTGCCCCGGAAGAAGGGGAAGGGCTTCTTCTCTCGCAGGGGGGAGGACGTGATGACCCCGGACCAGGTGCTGCGGCCCCAGGAGCCGGAGCCTGCGCCGGAGGTGCCGCCTGCGGCCCAGCCGGAACCGGAGCCTGCCCCCCAGCCGGAGAAAAAGTCTCGCCGGGGGCAGGCTGCCGCCCAGGAGGTGGAGCAGCATGCCCAGGAGGTGGGACAGGCCATCGAGGAGGAGCTGGCGGAACCGGAGGAGGCGTATCAGTATCCCCCGGTGACCCTGCTGGACCAGAACAGCGACGACAACTATACCGAGGTGGGGGCGGAGCTGCGGAACAACTCCCGCCGCCTGGCCCAGACCATCACCAGCTTCGGCGTGGACGCCAAGCCCGGGGACGTGGTCCACGGGCCCAGCGTCACCCGGTACGAGTTTACCCTGGACCAGGGGGTGAAGCTGTCCAAGCTCACCAACCTGGCCGACGACATCGCCCTGGCCCTGGGCAGCGGCGGCGTGCGCATTGCGCCCATCCCCAACAAAAGCTCCGTGGTGGGCATCGAGGTGCCCAACCGGGTGGTGACGGCGGTGCGCATCCGGGACGTCATCGACTCCCGGGCCTTTGCCGAGCATAAGTCCCGGGTGGCCTTCGCCGTGGGCAAGGACATCGGCGGCAACTGCATCGTGGGGGACATCGCCAGACTGCCCCATGTGCTGATCGCCGGCACCACCGGCTCCGGTAAGTCCGTGTGCACCAACTCGCTGATCGTGAGCCTGCTGTACAAGTCCACCCCGGAGGAGGTCCGCTTCATCATGGTGGACCCCAAAATGGTGGAGCTGGCCCCCTACAACGGCATCCCGCACCTGCTGATCCCCGTGGTGACGGACCCCAAAAAGGCCGCCGGGGCCCTGCAGTGGGCGGTGTATGAGATGATGAAGCGCTATAAGCTGTTTTCGGAGAACGGCGTGAAGGACCTGGCAGGGTTCAACGCCCTGGCCCAGCGCAATGAGGAGCTGAAGAAAATGCCCACCGTGGTGGTGGTCATCGACGAGCTGGCGGACCTGATGCTGGTGGCCGCCAAGGAGGTGGAGGAATCCATCTGCCGGGTGGCCCAGATGGGCCGCGCCGCCGGGATGCACCTGGTCATTGCCACCCAGCGGCCCTCCTCCGACGTGATCACCGGCCTGATGAAGGCCAATATCCCCAGCCGCATTGCCTTCGCTGTGGCCTCGTCTCTGGAGTCCCGGATCATTCTGGACACCACCGGCGCGGAGAAGCTGGTGGGCAAGGGCGACATGCTGTATGCCCCCCTGGGGGCCGGAAAGCCCACCCGGGTCCAGGGCTGCTTCATCACCCCGGAGGAGATCGAGCGGGTGGTGGACTATGTGAAGCAGAGCGGCGAGGCGGAGTATTCCCAGGACGTGATGGACAAGATCGAGCAGGCGGTGAAGGAGAAGGAAAAGAGCGGCGGCAAGTCCGCCGGTGCGCCGGAGCCTGCCGGGGAGAGTCCCGACGACGAGCTGCTCAGCGCCGCCGTGGATGTGGTGCTGGAAACGGGGCAGGCCTCCGTGTCCATGCTGCAGCGGCGGCTGAAGCTGGGCTATGCCCGGGCGGCCCGGCTGGTGGACCAGATGGAGGAGCGGGGCTATGTGGGTCCCTTCGAGGGGTCCAAGCCCCGGCAGCTGCTGATCGACAAGGCCAAGTGGCAGGAGCTGAAAATGGCCAAGGCCCCGGCTCCGGAGCCGGAGATCGACCGGAACGGCTCTGTCCGCGACGTGTTTGAAAGCCGCGACGCGCTGGATTAACAGAAAACAACAGGGCACCCCGGATGGAAGGATGTCCCGGCGCATTTCGATGCGTAGCAATACGGAGCTCTCCTGGCGGAGAGCTCCGTATTGCTTATGATGGCTCACTTCCACAGCGAGCAGATCAGATCCGTGTACGCGGACGGGTTTTCAATGGGCAGACCCGCGATCAGGCAGGCCTGGTTGTAGAGGATCTGGGCGTATTTTTTCGCCTTGTCCGGGTCGGTGATCCGGGCAGTCTCGAAGGCGGCAAAGGCGGGATGATCCACGTTGATCTCCAGAATGCGCTTGGCCTTCATGCCCAGCTCCGGCTGCACGGCGGTGAAATACTTCTCCATCTCGAAGGTGATGCCCTGGCCGCTGGACAGGCACACCGGGTGGGTCTTGAGCCTGGTGGATGCCTTCACCTGGTCCACCTTATCCCCCAGTGCTTCCTTCAGGAAGGCAAAGCTCTCCTGATGGCTGTCGGTCTCGTCGGGCTTCTGCTCATCGCCCAGCTCCAGATCCCCGTCAATGGCGGAGCGGAAGGGCTTGTCCTGGTACTTTTGCAGCATGTCCGGCAGAAACTCGTCGGCCTTGTCGGTGAAGTACAGGATCTCCATATTGTGATCCTTCAGCAGCTCCGTCTGGGGCATGTGGTCGATGGCGTCCACGGTGTCGCCGGAGGCGAAATAGATGAACTTCTGCTCCGGCTGCATCCGGGAGACGTACTCCGCCAGGGTCACGGGCTTCTTCTCCGTGGAGGAGTAGAACAGCAGCAGATCCTGGAGCTGCTCCTTCCTGGCCCCGTAGTTGTCCAGGGCGCACAGCTTCAGCTGGCGGCCAAAGCTGCGGTAGAAGGTCTCGTATTTCTCCCGATCGTCCCGGAGCATCCGCTCCAGCTCGGCCTTGATCTTCTTTTCCAGATTGGCGGAGATGATCTTCAGCTGCCGGTCATGCTGCAGCAGCTCCCGGGAGATGTTCAGGCTCAGGTCCGGAGACTCCACCACGCCCCGGACAAAGTTGAAATAGTCCGGCAGCAGGTCGGCGCAGCTGTCCATGATCATCACGCCGGAGGCGTACAGCTGGAGGCCGGGCTTATAGTCCTCGGTGTAGTACTGGCTGGGGGCCTGGGAGGGGATATACAGCAGCGCCTTATAGGTGACGGCGCCCTCGGCGGACACGGTGATAACGCTCAGGGGTGCGGCGGGATCGCCGAACCGCTCCTGATAGAACTTGTCGTATTCCTCCCGGGTGACATCGGCCTTCTTCCGCTGCCACAGGGGCACCATGCTGTTGAGGGTCTCCCACGCAAGGACTTCCTCGTATTCGGGCTTGTCCTGGGGGCTGCCCTCCTTGACCTGGGAGTGGGGCATCATCATCTTAATGGGGAAGCGGATGTAGTCGGAATATTTCTTCACCAGCCGGCGCAGGGCGTATTCCTGGAGATACTGACCGTATTCGTCAGGCTCCTCGTCGCCGTCGGGCTTGATGTGCATGATGATGTCGGTGCCCACGGCGTCCCGGGTGCAGGGCTCGATGGTGTAGCCCTCCAGGCCGTCGGACTCCCAGCGGTACGCCTGCTCCTGGCCGTATTTCCGGGAGATAACGGTGATGTGGTCCGCCACCATAAAGGCGGAGTAGAAGCCCACGCCGAACTGGCCGATGACGTCGGCCTCGGCCTCCTTGTCCAGCCCCTGGCGGAATTGGTAGGTGCCGCTGGAGGCGATAACGCCCAGGTTGTTCTCCAGCTCGTCTGCGTCCATACCGATGCCGTTGTCGCTGACGGTGAGGGTGCGGTTTTCCTTGTCAACGGACAGGGTGATGGCGAAATCCTCCCGCTTGAGCCCTACGTTCTCGTCTGTCAGGGACAGATAACACAGCTTGTCGATGGCGTCGGAGGCGTTGGAGATGATCTCCCGCAGGAAGATCTCCTTATGGGTGTAGATGGAGTGGATCATCAGGTCCAGCAGCCGCTGCGACTCCGCCTTGAATGCCTTTTTTTCCATAAATTGACTCCTCTTTTCTGTCAGCAGCGGGGAGACGCACTGCGTCCCCCCGCTCTGTTATAAAATACGATAGGATATTTACTTTTTCCGGCGCACCAGCCACAGGACCACAGAGCCCACGGCCAGAACGCCGGTGGCAGCAGCGGCGATGATCATCAGCATCCGGCGGTGCTCCCGGGACATGGTGCGGACCTTATCGCACACGAACTCCCAGGTGGTATTGGCCAGGCGGGTGAACAGCTGCACCACGCTGCAGCCCAGCTCCACGGCGCTGTTCAGGGCGGCCTTGCCGCCGGTCAGCAGGACGTTTTTTACTTTTTCCATAAGCTCGCTCCTTACTTCACAGAATTGTACCAGTCGATGACCGGCCGGAGATTTTCGGGACACACGGCGCCCTTGGTGACCATGTCATACGTCAGCTGCTGGGCGGGATTCAGGGGAGCCTTCTCCTCCGGCTGCTTTTTGATCTGGCGGCACCTCGCCTGCATCACCAGGCGACAGGGGCCCCGCCGATCCTCTATCCTATACTAAATTATAGACACGATGTTGAAAAATGTCAATTGCTTTGAGAAAATGTTCACAAATTTTACCGCATAAACCGGTCAATGGCCTGGTTCAGGGACTCCACGGCCTCGTTGTCGCCGGACTCCACAGCGTCCACAATGCAGTGGGCAATGTGATCCTTGAGGATCACCCGGCCGGTGCTGTTCAGGGCGGAGATCACCGCCGCCAGCTGCACCAGCACCTCGGCGCAGTCCTCGCCCCGCTCCACCATTTTGCGCACAGACTCCAGGTGCCCCTGGGCCCGGGACAGACGGTTCAGAACGGCCTTGGTCTGGGTATGGCTGTGGGTATGCGGATGGGGGTGGTCGTGGTCATGCGGGTGGGAATGGGTATGCTGGTCCATATTCCGTGTGTCATCTCCTTCTGGCGGGCGTCGCCCGGAGCGCCCATGAGCCGGGGGTCTGCTTTCGGGTCGATGACCTTCCGCTTCGGCACCCGGTCAATGGCCTGCTTCAGACCTGCGTTCCTGGCGCAGCCGCCGTGGCAGTTCATAGTCAAGTACTCCTTTTGCAGCGATTTCCTACTGAATTATACAGAAATGCAAAATAATTGTCAATCAATTCGCTGATTTTATTCACTTGCCCAACATGTGTTGCAGTTCTGCACTTTGAGAGTGCGGATCGACTACAAAACCATTGAAATTTCCAAAATACTCTGCTATAATATCTGCGCATGTTAGGCCGCATATCTTGGGAAGGGTGGGCTGTACCACCCGGCCATGAAGCCGTCCGGGCCATTGCAGCCGAGACTCCGGACAGCGAGCTCATCCGCTGGGTGGACGAGGCCCTGCGGGAAAAGTCCGGCTACACCCTGCCACCCAAAATCCACATTGCCCAGCAGGACGGCGACTATTACAATGTCATGCCCTGCATTTATGAGCGGGGCAACATCGCCATGGTGAAGATGATCGGCCGCCACAGCATCAAGCGGGGGCGAGGACCGCTCCAGCATGATGGGCGATATCCTGCTCTATGAGTCCGACACCGGCATCCTCCGGGCCCTGATGGACGGCGAGTATATCACCACCCTCCGCACCGGCATCTCCGCTGCCCACTCCGCCCGCCTGTTCACCTGGCCGGACTTTGAAACGGTGGGCCTCATCGGCCTGGGGAACATCATGACTGTCTGCATCCGGGCGTTTGTCGCCTCTCTGCGGGCGGAGGGGGACCGCCGGGACGTGACGCTGAAGCTCATCCGCTACCACGGCCACCAGCAGCGCATCATGGACCTGTTCCGGGAGGACCCCAACGTGCGTTTTGTCCTGTGCGACACCTATGAGGAGGTCATCGGCGGCTCTGACCTGGTCTTTGCCGCCAACATCTATGGCCGGGCCGCCGTTCCCGACACGCCGTACCGCTACTCCCGGGAGAAATACTTCATCTGACGCTGTTCTTGCGCCATGCGCTCCGGCGTGGTATACTGAAAACAGTTCTGCTTTTGGCAGACATCAGGAAAATGCATTGGATTTTCGCCGCCTGCGTGATATGATAGTGCAAAACGAGAAATGGGAGGTTTTTACCATGGCAATGATCGGATATGTGGCCCGGGTGCTTACCGGCGTCCGCTTCAAGAAAATGAACCACATGATCGACGTGGTGCACCAGAAGTGCGGACAGAACAACGTGCGCACCTTCTTTGATATGCTGTGGTGCGCCGTGCGGTACGGCGCAGGGTATTATGACTACACCATGTTCGGCTTTTACAACATGACCGGCGCCCAGCGGGACACCTACCTCACCCGGGTGCGCAACAAGAAGGTCAGCAATCTCATGAATGATATGGCCCACGACGACGATTTTGACGACAAGCTGCTCTTTAACGTCCGCTTCGCCAAGTATCTCTGCCGGCCCACCCTCAACGGCGAGACCGCTACGGTGGAACAAATGGCTGGGTTCCTGGAGGGCCAGGAGGCCATTTTTGCCAAGATCAACCACGGCTCCTGCGGCAACGGCGTGGAAAAGCTGTATGTGAAGGATTTTGAATCCCCGGCGGCCATGCTGGACTATATCCGGGAGAAGAAGCTGGTGGTGCTGGAGCATGTCCAGGCCCAGCATCCCGATATGGCGCGGCTGCATCCCCAGTCCGTGAACACCATGCGCATCTGCACTGACCTGGTGGACGGCCAGGTGCACATCGCCTATATCACCCTGAAAATGGGACGGGGCGGCGGTGTGTGCGACAACTCCGGCCAGGGCGGCATCCTCTGCCGGGTGGATATCGACACCGGTAAGATCTGCTCTCCCGCCACCGACGACTATTTCAACGTCTATGACCAGCACCCCGACACCGGCATCCCCCTGGTGGGCTATCAGCTGCCCATGATCGAGGAGGCCAAGGCCATGGCCTGTGAGGCCGCCCGGGAGATCCCGGAGGTGGGCCATGTGGGCTGGGATATGGCCATCGGCCCCGACGGCCCGGCCATCATCGAGGGCAATGACTTCCCCGGCACGGACCTGTGCCAGCTGGCCCCCTTCTGCCCGGAGAAAACCGGCCTGTGGCCCTATTACAAGGAGCTGCTTCACCTGTAAAATGAATAACAACAGCCCCGCCGGGTGACCGGCGGGGCTGCTGTTATCCAATGATCTTTTCCGGATTCTTCAGATCCCGGTCGAGCTGCTTGCGGTAGCGGTCCTCCTCGCTGAACACGCACCCGCAGTATTTCTGCATGTAAAAGCCACGCTCCCGGGCCTCCTGCTGGCCTGCCCGGAATCCGGGACGGAAATCCCGGTACAGGAACTCTACCCCGTATGCCTCTGCCGCCGCCTGAGCCGTCTGCCGCAGCAGCTCGTGGTTCTGATAGGGGCTGACGAACAGGGTGCTGGTGAAGCTGGCATAGCCGTGCTCCGCCGCATACCGCGCCGTTTCCCACAGGCGGATATGGTAGCAGTGGCTGCACCGGTGGTCGATGTCGCCGCACACGGCCCGGCAGAAATCCCGCAGGCCGTAATCCTCCCGGACGATGAGCTTCATGCCGATGGCCGGGGCATAGGCCATCAGCGTGTCCCGCCGGGCCTTGTACTCCTGATAGGGGTGGATATTGGGATTATACCAGAAGCTGACAGGCTCGATGCCCTCGCCCCGCAGCTGGTGGATGCAGGACACGGAGCACGGCGCGCAGCAGGTGTGCATCAGTGTTTCCATAAAATCACTTCTCCTTGGGATGCTTCAGCAGCTGACGCAGCCGCTCCAGGGGCTGGGGCAGGGGAGAGGCGGACAGAAACCGGTTGCGCACCTGCTGGAAGGGCTGCTGACAGAAGGCCGCGAAAAAGTCCTCCCGGCTGCCGGAGGCTTCCTGGGGAGCCGACAGAGCCCCGGCGCAGGCTACCGCCTGGTCCAGGGTCAGCTTTTCCCGCTTCAGGGGCAGTGTGTCGAAATAGTGGGCGCCCTTGGCGCTGTTCACCAGCAGCAGGGAAATGCTGTACCGGGGTACCTCCGGGTGGAAGTCCTTGGGCGGGTCCCGGTATATGCCCAGGGTCAGGTCCGCCGGGCGGTCGGTGCTGGTATAGGGACACCGGTGGCATGCCGGCCGCAGAAACAGCCGCTGCCGCAGACCCCGGCCGAAATCGGACTTGCCGAAGGGGGCGTCATACTGGGCGCCTCCGGCGAAGCGGACACGGAATCGCCGGTCCTTTTCCCCGGGCAGCTTGCCACAGAAGCACACGTCCACCGGCGGCTGCCGCTTGATATACGCCATAGACCGCACCAGCTGGCCCCACACCCCCGGGGAGGACACGCCGCTGCACACCACGTCGCAGGTCAGCAGCCGCTCCGGATGCTCGCCTAAGAAGTGATACAGGCCGTCCACCTGACAGGGAGTGCCGGAAAACAGCACCCGCCGCCCCTGGTCCAGATAGTGGCGCACCCGGCGGAAGCTGTCGCCCAGGTCGCTTTGCACGGGCTTGGCCCCCTGGAGCCGGGGCAGCTCCGCCTTGTCCTTTACGGCGATGTGCCGCACCCGCAGCTCCTGGTCCAGGGCCGCGCCGAACACCACGCCGCCCTCGTCCAGGATATACTCCGCCAGCAGGGAAAATACGCCGCCTGCGGTGGAGGCCTGGCGCACGGAGGCGTCGGGGTTCCAGGCGGCGAACACCGCCGGCTCCGGCCGGGGCTCCCGCTGCTTCAGAACGGGGCAGATGTGGGCGCAGTGGCCGCATTGGATGCAGGCATCGGTGACGGTGGGGTACAGGAACCCCTCCCGGTCCGGCAGCATATGGATGGCCCCCTTGGGGCAGCCGCTGGCGCAGGCACCGCAGCCGGTGCATCTGCCGCGGTCCGGCAGCAGGGAAGTGGGATAGTCCGTCACGCACTCAGCTCCTTTTCGATGTTTTTGTCATTTTACCACATAGGGCAGGAAAAGACAAGAGGCGGCGGTTATGGAAGGAAATAGGCACTGATGCGCCGGGAAAACGGATTGCCGCACCAGCCTGCGGCTGACTCGAAATGACATATCAAGAAGATTTCCGGTAAATGGCGGCCGCGAAGGAGGGTAAATACTCAATCGAAAATATTTTTTTTCGTTGACAATTGCGCATAAATATAGTAACATAATTGTACAGAGAACCACAGCTGCAACAGACGGAAATTCGCTGGAAAGGTGAGGAAATCCATCATGAAAAGCATCATCTGGAAAATCGAACTGGCCGCCGCGGTGCTCCTGGCGGTCTCGGCCCTGGTGTGGGGTCTGCGCCCCGGCGTGTGGAACTACGGCGGCTTTTACCGCATGACCGCCGGGGAACAGGGCAGGACCTATACCCGCCCGGGCTGCTCCACGGTGGAGGTGACGGAGGACAACCGCCTGCGCATTCAGTCCCCCGCGGGGCAGACGGCGGAGTTTACCCTGGCCCTGGCGGAAAACGGCTCCTATCGGGCGGCGGAAATGGCCATGGACGGTGTGGTCCGCAACGTCACCTACAACACCGCCACCGGAACGTTCATGACAGCGGGTGACAGCTGGTCCATCAGCACCCTGGTGCAGGAGAAGGCCGGGTTCAGCCCGGGCCTGACCGATAACGCGCTGTACAGCATGGCCCTGGGCAATCACCAGACCCGCATCGCCGGGCGGTCCGGGGAATTTCTCACGGCGGGGCTGTTCCTGCTGCTGGGCCTGGTGCTCCCCCTGCTGCTGAAGCCCGCCATCGCCCTGGACAAATTCCTACTGGGCTTTTTCTATCACAACTCGGAAAAGCTCCAGGCCACGGACCTGGCCCGGGGCATCATGCTCCTGCTGGGGCTGGTGGTATCTGTCATCGGCGCCATCTGGTGGTGCATCCTTTTGTTCGGATAAAGATCGGGGCGGACGCCGGCGTCCGCCCTTTTTGCGGGCCGCCGGGGACGTCGGCCCCTACGAAGCGCCTATTGATAGAACACCCGTAGGGCGGGGCCCATGTCTGCCCACCGTCGTGCCAGCCGACAGGCAGGCATTGTCATGCCCGCCAGCCGGGGCACTTCCTCGAAATCGCCTTGCTTCTTCCGCCGCTGGCGGCGCTTCGGCGATTTCCCCGCCGTCAGCTACCGATAATCTTCTTGATATGTCATTCCGAGGAGACCCATCGGGCCGACGTGGGAATCCGTTTTCCCTGGGCTTGTCGAACGCATAAGGAACGGATTGCCACGTCGCTTCGCTCCTCGCAATGACACCGCAAGAATTACCCCCTGATAACGCGGCCCGCTGAGGGCAGCGGGCCCTACGGACTTGGCTCTCCCTCTGGGAGAGCTGTCACCGAAGGTGACTGAGAGGGCCTGTGGGGGCGTGGGCTCTGTGTCCGCCCTTTTCTGCGCCTGCCAAAATCTCCGTCTTGCCCCGGGGGGCGGGGTGTGATACAATGGTCTTACTTTATAATGAAGGAGCGTGCCGGTATGATGCACCTGGAAGCGGACGTATTTACCAAATTCGACAAGCAGTGGGCCCTGGTCACGGCGGGGACCCCGGAGCATTACAACACCATGACCATCAGCTGGGGCGGCCTGGGCACCCTGTGGGAACGCCCGGTGGCCACAGTGTATGTGAAAAAGAACCGCTATACCTTTGCATTTATGGAGGAGAGCGACTACTTCACCGTCAGCTTTTACCCGGAGGAGCAGCGCAGGGCCCTGTCCCTGCTGGGCAGCACCTCCGGCCGGGACGGCGACAAAGTGGCGGCGGCGGGCCTGACCCCGGAGCTCCTGCCCCAGGGCATCACCTTCCGTCAGGCGGAGACTACCCTGGTCTGCCGCAAGATCTATTGCCAGGACCTGGACCTGGAGCAGATCCCCCAGGAGGTCCGGGACGCCTTTTATAAGGACGAGCCCGTCCACCGTATGTATATCGGCGAAGTGGTGGAGATCATCGAGGGGTAAGGGGGGGTACGCGTGCAGGCGCTGCCCGGAAAAAAAGGCTTTTCATTCTGCGCCGTCTGCGGTATAATAGGTGCCAGTTTCTGAGCAAGGAGTGACACTATGAAGATCATGACCGACAGCCCCATCCGCTTTCCGGGGCTTTTTGGCGACTGGACCATTACCCTCAGCTCCAAGGCCATCAACATCGGCAACGGCATCTACTGGTACGGCATCCTCATCGCCCTGGGCATGCTGGTGGCCCTGTGGTGGTGCATGCGCCAGCGCACGAAATACGGCATCCGCGAGGATGACCTGATCGACGGGCTGCTGTGGGGCATTCCCTGCGGCATCATCGGCGCGCGGATCTATTACGTTCTGTTCTATCTCAGCCAGTTCAAGGACCAGGAGGGCCGGTTCAGCTGGTCCAAGGCCATCGCCATCTGGGACGGCGGCCTGGCCATCTACGGCGGCGTCATCGCTGTGGTCATCGTGGCCATTATCCTGTGCCGCAGCCGCCATATCAAGCTGGGGGCCATGATGGACCTGGTGGTCATGGGGCTGCTTATCGGCCAGACCATCGGCCGCTGGGGCAATTTCCTGAACCGCGAGGCCTTTGGTGCGGAAACCACCCTGCCCTGGCGCATGCAGCTGACCACCACTGCCGGGGAGCTGGTGGAGGTACATCCCACCTTCCTGTACGAGAGCCTGTGGAACCTCATCGGTCTGCTGCTGATCGTTTTTGTGATATCCAAGGCCAGGCGGTTCGACGGCGAGAACACCTGCTTCTACTTCCTGTGGTACGGCGTGGGCCGCTTCTGGATCGAGGGTCTGCGCACCGACAGCCTGTATCTGTTCAACTGGACCATCGCCGGCCAGCCCATCCGGGTGTCCCAGGTGCTGAGCCTGGTGCTGATGATCGCCGCTCTGGCGGTGCTGTTTTACAACATCAAGCTCCACCCCCACCGGCCTGAGGACCTGTATGTGAACCAGGTGGCTGCCCGGGAGGCTGCTGCCGCTGCGGCGGCTGAGGCCCCGGCAGAAAACGAAGCGGCGGGGTCCCAGGACGACGCCCCGGAGTCCGCACAGGCGGAGCCCCTGGACGATGAGCCTGCCGCCCCCAAAGACGAAAGCGGCGGGGAGTAAGCCGCGCCGGCCAAGAAAATGACCGGAAAACCTGTAATCGTTTATACCTATGTGCGCTGAAAGGCGGACGACCGCAAGGCCGTCCGCCTTTCAGCGCTGTTTTTGACGATTCCTCTTGTTACATAGGACCATCCCCTCCGGGCATAGGATTGCCGTGAAGGAGGGATGACCTATGTTATCGGCGGCATTGCTGCTGCTGTCCAACAGCCTGTTTTTGACCCTGCATTTGTCCGGTAATCCCGGCTCCTTTCCCCGTCCCCTGTCCCGGCAGGAGGAGCGGGAGTGCTTGGAGCAGTGGGCCCAGGGCGATCTGTCCGCCCGCAACCGCTTGGTGGAGCACAATCTCCGCCTGGTGGCGCACATCATCAAAAAGTATTATACCCAGGCCAGCAATCAGGAGGACCTGATCTCCATCGGCACCATCGGCCTGATCAAGGCGGTGAACACCTTTCGGCCCGATAAAAAGATCCGCCTGGCAACTTATGCGTCGAGATGTATTGAAAATGCTATACTAACCTAACGGAAGAAACGGCGGTTGAGGTGGAAAACCATGAACCTTTTGGGGCAAAATGGTCTATGTTTTGCCGCTTGAAAGTCCGCAGCTATGTATTGGCTGCGAATGTTGCAGGTACGTTAAAAGTTGCGCCGCTTCAAATTCTCAAGTTCCCGGTCGTCCTTCCACATAAGTTTTTGGATGCCGAGAAGTTCAATCTGCGGTTTTCGGACGCATCCGAGATCACGGAAATTGCGGACAAGCTGCGGTGGTATCGTTATCAAAAAGGACTTCGTCAGCGTGACGCGGCGGACTATGCGGGCATCGACCGCAGTACCTATATCCATTACGAAGAGGCAGGGCGGGACTTTTATCCGAAGGAACACATGGAAAGGCTGGCAGAGCTGTTTGAGGTACCGCTGGAGGATTTGCTGGATGACTATAACCTGTTTCTGCTGCGGGGTCAGGGGGAGCAAATCAAAGCCATACGCCAGCGGCTCGGCTTGACGCAGAAGGCATATGCAGCGCAGCTTGGCGTCCCGCTGC
>OKSI01000007.1_pt1 | contig 71962 bp, 81 predicted proteins | sample 1606221 | NCBI WGS metagenome assembly OKSI01 (sample SAMEA3879540, study PRJEB24766) | human gut metagenome | biome: human-associated habitat; feature: feces | place: USA | collected 1985/1987 | reverse complement strand
AATAGGGAACTCTCCCTTGAATGGAATAAGCTCGCTAGGCTTTTCTTCAAAAAGATATCTAGAAGCTCTACCGCCTTGAATTGAAAGTAGTAATTTAGCCATATCTTTTATACATTATCGATTTTATTACTCATCACTAACTTGCTTCGGTTCAGAATGACATAGAAGTTATTTGAGCTTCCGTTACCATTCTTAACCTCTATAGCATCATATCCCTTCAAAGCAGCGTAAATTCCTAGAACTTCGCAAGTATGCTTGTTAGCTACTACCGCTTGCCAAACACTCTTTTCGGGATCTGCTACAGAAAGTGATTTTAATTCTTTTTCCTTTTCTCTACGATCTTCTAATAACGCTTTCTTGTCTTCGTTTAGTTTAGCAATCATATCGCCAGAATTATCTCTAGCGGTTTTGAGAGCAGACTCTACTCTTGATACCTTTTCACGATATATCCAATCTGTGAACAATTGAGCAGCGAAATTGTATCCTGGAGTGAAAGCGTTCTTTTTCTTAATGCTATTAGGACCATCATATTGATACTTCGATATAGATAACTCTGTATCTGCGTCCGGAAGTGAGAATTTTACAACACCCTTTCCTATGGTAGCAGTACCGCCTTGAGCCTTAACCCAATCTTGCATCTTACCTATTACAAAGTCTTCATATGAAGGTATCTCACGCTCACCGAAAGCATTAACCTTATCCCAATCAGTACCGCTAATCTCTAGCTCCATATCTTGTATTGAAGTAGGATCGTAATTCATATCAGCATACACTTGCTGTTCTATCAGCTTTGATGAATTGCGAATCTTGTCATCAATTTCTTCAATATCAATATCGATATGTTCAATATCTCCTTGGAGCTTTCTAGCCTTAACAGGATCTGAAGTAACAGTCAATTGACTGAGTTCTCTATTCAATACATCCCATTGAGCTATTCTAGCGTCTGGTGCTATGAGACCCTTATAGATAAAACCCTTACCCGATTGAGTTGCGTAAGATTTAGCATGACTCCAAGCGTCACTTTGTTTATAGTCAGAAGCTGTGTGACTAGAATTATGACCATTATTCTTATGAGCATAAATTCCTTCACCATAAACTCCTACGCTACCATAAAAACACTCGTCGTCAAAAAGCATGCTTCTGGCCATCTCATCAAGAGTAACTCTACCATGCCAATCTTCCGATACATCTCTAAAGAATTGACGAGACTTATCTTTCTTAACAAGATCCCAATATTCGCTATCAGTTACAACCTGAGGTCTGGCATCGAATCCACGAAGTTTACAGATTTCACTGAGAAGTTCCCAACCTTGAGCTCCTTTATTAAGAAGTTTCGCATAGCCATTTCTTCCTTGAGCGTCGTTCCATATTTGCTCAAGCTCCTCCTCAGAAAGTTCTCTGTACATTTCATCCTCACTTTTCAGAGTACGAGGAAGAATAGGTATAGAAGTCAAACTCTGATTAGCGTTCAAATACTTTTCAATCTTTGAAAGACCATCAATACGCTTTTCTATAATATCAGCCATAGCGTCCTGACCACTTTCTTTTAAGAACGCTACTATATCATCTTTCTTAGAACGAATCTCTTGTATCTGCTTTTTAATGTCGGCATCATCCAGTGTTGAATAAACGGACTGATTATACTGAATCATGCTCTTAAATGTGCCCAGGATATCGTCGTCAAAGGTCTTCTTCGTACCTCTAGCTCGATAGTCTAAACAACCTCCGTTATCTACACGAATGATTCTACCCGCAGGATCTACAAGACAATTGTCATTTTGATAAACATCCCAGTTAGCAAGCAGACAGTCGGCTATAAAACCCTGAGCCATAGCCTTATGATCTTTCAGACTAGGAGTCTTACACATTGGAATGAACTTACTCAATATAACCGCTTCTCCGTTATCGTCGTAAAGTTCGTAATCGGGAACCCTTAATCCCAATATGTCGTAAAGCTGATTAGTGAGATACTCACTTTGGACATGTCCATTGTTAGTATTCTTACCTCTCTTGACGATATACTTATTTCCATTCACATCCTCCATAAGTTGAGCTCCTGTGCTACCGCCTATATTCTGACCAGTAGGTTTCAAAGAACTCAAATCTTTCGGAAATAATGAATTAACGAATTTTTGTTTATCGTCTATCTTTTTACTATCTAGCTTTGAGCCACGACCAACATCCTTTCCTGTTTTAGTACCCTTTTGAACCACATGCCAATCATATTCAACCTTTGAACCTACTTTGGTAGGAGAATAGATATACATAACTCCATCGATAACCTTTGTTTGTCCTGGCATAATAGCCTTGTTAAGCTCCTTATCAGGCTCTACGCCATTTAGGTAATCAAAACAAGATTTTGCTACCAAAATTTGGTAATCGAAGTCATCTTCAAAGTCGGTTTTGAGCTTATAATTATCACAAGCCTTGATGAGTACATCAACAGAAACACTGCCCTCGGAATATCCAAGGGCAATGCTTTCTAATGCTTTATATAATTTCTTACTCATTATCAACGGGATTTATGAAAAGATTACTTCTTCAGCTTCCTCGACAGTCATGCTTCCAAGCGAATCCTCTAACGCTTTCTTAACTTCCTCTTCAGTTTCCTTCTCTTCAGATTCAACTGCCTTATCGGAATTCAAAAGTTTGATGATTTCATCTCCAAAAAGTTCCTTACAAACTTTCGGATTCTTTTTGAAGCATTCCTTCATCTTCTTTTTAGAAGTTTCATCCATCTCAGCGAGATCCTCTTCAGCAGACTTTTCTATGTCAATATCTTCAGCCTTGTTAAGCTCCTTGATTACAGAACGACGCCAATCTTTCTTTCCTCCGAACAAATCTCCCAAAGCATCATTTTCTTCAGCTTGTTTATTTGTAGAAATAATAGTATCGGCCAATTCTAGTAACTCAGAGAACTTACGGACAGTAAACTTATTCGGATCTATCTTATCTCTGTTTGCTAAAATAGTATCATAAAGTTCCTGACGAATATCTTGTTCCTCCTGAGGAGATGAGGCTGACTTCAGCTTACCACCCATGGTCTTGTAACGCTTTTCAAGTATCTCAAGAGTTTCGTTTACAGTGAACTTGATATCGTTTTTAGCAGCACGAGACATAATAGCCTTATGGTCTTCATCCTTATTCAATCTGTCCATTGACTTATTAGTAATGAACATGAGCTTACCTCTGAACTGTTCCTGCTTACCCTCCATGTTCTTGAATACACGCATTTCTGGGTTGCCGTCGCCTATTGATTTCATGAGCGATACGATAGGGCTTGAAGTAGAAGTGAGGAGCTTATCCTTATCGTCAAAAACGATAATCTTTCCATTATGCTCAGCGAGTAACTTACGGAACTCCTTCTCATCGTCAACATCTTTATCAACGATTACAAAATCATAACTTCCGTCTCCTGGTTGGTGTCGAGAAGGGTCAAAACGCTCAAGACCGCTTTCCTTTGCTACTTTAAGCATACCAGTTGTTTTACCAGCACCAGCACCGCCTGAAGATACGAATATAGGTAATCCGCCAGGATTATTCATGAACATGAATAGCTGACGATTTAATCCATGAAGCTGATCTTGAGGAGACTCATAGTAAGGATCTTGACGCTTTTGATAATCTAAGAATGCGTCGTATCTCTGACGATCTGAAAGGGAGACGAACTTATTAAATTCTTCCATTACCTTTGGATGATCTCGCTCCATCCAACCAAGGTCACCATCAGGGAAATTTTCCATGAAAGCTTCAATATCCATATTCTCAAGGAGAGACATGTCGTAAGTTCCGTATTCCTCCTCACTCTTATCGTCATCAACATCAGGATTCAATAAGTCGCGTTGGCGTTTGAGTTGATCCCATTTCTTCTGAAGAGTACCGCTTACATCAATCTTATCTTCAGGAATTCCTCTGGCTGCTGCTTCTTCATAAGCTAACTGACGGAGATTCTCGTTGTTTCCTGTTTTATTCAAGAACCCTAAAATCTCATCATCAGTCTTTTTCTTAAGAACATCGCGAAGCTGAGAACGACTTTGCTTTTTCAGCTTACCACCAGTAGCAGTAACATTCCAGCTTTCGGGAACTAAAAACGGAGCTTCTTTATGAGGCTTTTTAGTTTGGTAATCAATTTTAGGCTCAGGAGCGTCGTACTGTGATTTCTTTGGAGCAGGTGCAGTAGGTTGCTGAGTAGCTGTCTGAGCTGGAGCAGATGTTGTCTTTTTGTCGTCTGAACCGCTTGTAGAAGCAGGTGTCTTCTTAGCAGAAGAACCGCTTTTAATAGGACGCCAATCAAACTTTCCTGGCTTATACTCTGTCCAAACCCACTTACCATTTGGGTGGGCATCGCCTACTTGACGCTTGACCGCCTTTTCAATTATTTGTTCATTCTTTGCCATAACATATATGTTTATTTTAATATAACATCGATGATATGGAAGAGATAATAACTGGTGCTAATCTGTTTCCCATTCAATAGGAAGTTCTATACCATAGAAGTCTTCCATTATCTCGCTTGATATACGCTTAACATTATCGCTGTCTTTTCCGCATTCTAATTCCTTTTCTACAAACTTATCACCGCCCTTAACTATACGCAAAACTTCTTTCATATTAGTCTTTGCGTTGAATAGTTCGTGAACCAAGTCAAAATTGTATTTCGTATCCTTCAAGTATTTTGCCGGACTCATTTTACGAGCTTCACGAAGAGCCTCAGCGAACTGTTTAGGAGTAGCGTCCCAAGGAATGATTATAGCACGAATACTTTCAAACAGTGGGTCATATACTTCCTCACCATTCTTAACTAACCCCCTATAATCTCTCAAAATTGGATAACAACCGCATAACATAGCTTCTATAATGAAACCATTGATATGAGTTCTGCAATAATTAGCGTAATGGTCTGCCCATGAAGGATCTACAGCAAATTTAGCATTCAAAAGATTTTCACGAACCTGTTCTCCACTTATCTGACCTAGATATTCCATTCCGTACTCTTCAGCTACATCCCAAATCTTCTGACCATAATACTGAGGATCTATATCAGGATCCTTTTTAGCATTCACCTTATAAGGTTCTTTACACTTATTTGGCGATGTCATATACGCTTGTTCAATACCGCTTCCAGCGATTTTAACGGAACAAGTGTCTATCGGAAGAGCGTTGAGATGAGGAACTGCTCGTATAAGATCGTCTACATGCTTCATACTCTTGAAAATATGAGCAGCGAAGAAATCTGTTTCACGCTTATTCATCATCTTTACGGGCATCTTTTCACCATCCTCAAGGAAGCGAGGATTAAGTAGTAGCGTTCTTGGAATACCTATATTTTTACAACACTGATACGCTGCTATATGGGCGCATTCTAAGAACATTATCTTGTCTTTCAAAGCGGTTACATTGCTAGCACGAACATCAAAGTATGCATCGTGAACTATAAACATTTGACGAACTTGGTCTGTAGGTAAATCAAAAAATTTCCACCAGAAGTCAAATTTCTTATCCTTACGCTCCCAAGCACTACTCTTTGTAGGCATAAAATTCCACATTATCAAATCTACTCCCTCAATGAGCTTATGCCAACGCTCTAACGCATCAGGCTCAAATACCCCTATGCGATTTGACGGAGGAAGAAAGAAGCCATAATAGTTATTCTTCCAATAACCACTTGCTTCATCAAACTCATAACCACCGCCCTGAGAATTTCGTTTCAATTTCTCTTGGAACGCTCCTGACTGGAATTCAGCTACTTTCTTATCGTAGAATTTTTGAGTAGTTGAACTAGGACACAACTGAGCTAAATCCACCTCATGGCCAAGAGCTTTGAGAGCCTTGACCTTTGCGGTGACATGTTCGATTATACCTCCGTATTTAGCAATTTCAAAATCTGCTATAAGTATTTTCATACAATTCAATTTTACGATTTTCTTACATACACTTCCTCAGGAAGCTGTTTCTGGATATAACCCTGCTCAAACCAAAGAAGTCCTGATTGACTCTTGTAGAACTTTTTAGCTAAATCCCATTTAACATCATTGAATTCAGCTACGGGAATTGAAGATAATAACTCAAAATCTTCAAGTTGAAGCTTGACTTGATTCAAAGCACGCTTCTTATATGAGTGAGGAAAGTCTCTGTAATACCAAAGCGGTTTCTTCACTACCTTTTCTACAACATCTCTAACGAATATATGGAACGGATGTCCTACTCCCCAAGGAACAACTACTTGAATATCTGAACTTGCCGACTTTAAGAACTTCTTAATAGCTTTTGCAATTTCTTCAAGTTTATCTGAACCGAAGAACTCAGTAAGATGTTCAATAGAATTTTCAAGCGTTACATCTTTATACTTTTTATGAAATCCGTAAAAAGATTGATCGTCAAATTGAATATTCAAATTGTGATACGGAATACCTAAAAATTCATATAATTTCTCGTCTTCCGCTACTCGTTTAGCATTATGCTCAATAGTGAGTATCTCTACCTCATATCTCTCGTCAAATAAAAAGTGAGCAGCGGAAAAAAGTACATCGTCGCTGTGAGGCTGAATGCAAAGCAATTTCTTTTTCTTCATGACTATTTATTTTACAATATATTTTCTACAATAAATAACTCTGTTATTCTTCACTCTTTTTGAATCTTTATGTTTAATTTAACACCTTGAAGTTTAGGATTCTTAGACACTTTCTTTTTAGGTTTAGTGAACGCTCTAACCTCAGGATCCCAATCCATGTTAGGATCTTTATAGTTAATTGTGCAACGGCAATACGGATGAGTTGGACTGATAGTGGGTTTCCAATCAGCAACCTTTCTGCCTATATTATTTCCATTAGCTATGATTTCATCTAACTTAAAAACAATTGGCTTTGAATCAGGATCGTCAGGATCTTCTAGGTATAACTTCTTACAACTTTTACAAGCTCCTGGATATACATCAAAATATACCTCAGCGTCTGCTCCGTGTTGTTTCAATATACTTTGAGCCCTACCTGCGTTGTACGCTTCATGTGTTAAATAATACGCTATTCTCAACCAATCTACTTCCCAATCCTTTGATGCATTAGCCAGATCTGCCGCAAGAGCTCGTGCTCCTAAACGCAATTCAACAGCCTTAACAGTTTTTTCACGAATCATTTTTTGAACCGCTAATGACTGCTGTTGATTGTTACGGATAACGGAATTACTAACAGCATTCCTCATTCGGGCACCTAAATTAGTTATATCCGTATAAGCACGATTTTTAACTTGCTGTAAAGCGTATTCTTCTTCCTTTGTGAGAGGAATAAAATTCTTTGAAGCTATGAACTTCTGAAACTGAGGATAATCCATTTTCTTTGCTCGGTCATCCCCTATCGCATCAGCTAGTATTCCAAACAAAAATGCATGTTCGATTATACCTCCGCTGTTTTTATACTTATTAACATCTATGCCTGCTGCTAGCAATATAGCTTTATCAGCTGGTGATAAATACGCAGGTCCCAGCTGAGTAGCTATAAAAGTCAGCTGGTACCTCGACATTATCGATAGCATATCTTGTATTTGAGCCTGTGTAAATATCATATCTTTTTACAATATTGGACCATTTTCCTCAAACACTAGCGGTTGAGACTGTTCTTCTAATACTTGGGTGTGATTCCCTTGCCACACTATCTCTGGAATTTTACCGTCAAATGCAGCGCACTCTTTATTACCTAAATACCATAAACAGTTTTCACACTTGCTATTTAAGCAAGGTACAACTTCTGGTTTGAATTCGTTTTTATTCTTTTTCATCGTTTCGGAGTCGTTTCTTTGAAATACTTATCATAAAAATCTGAAACATACTTTGGAAGAGCCTTATCTTTATGAACCCAAGCTACGAAACACTCAGCAAAGAATTCAGCAGGTTTCGTTGTACTATATTCAGAAAGAACCCTTTTCTCCTTACAATAACGCTGAAAGATTGCGTTTCTCTCATCGTTTAGCTGTTGATGTTTCTTTATTTCATCAGGAGTATGAGACAATCTGTACATAGGATTCTTCCAATGTCCACAACCTCCGCTACACTGAGCGTTGAGTATATGACCCATTTCATGAAGAACTATATCAGCTGCTAGAGTAGCTTCATCCCCGTATGTCCAGCGTGGGCATTTAGCAATCTTTTCTGCCAGCTTATTTTTAGTCTGAATAAGTTTACTTACATCTGCGTTAGGATTCGCTGCTAGTGCTTGTTTTATTCGTTTCTCGGTGTTTTCTAACGCTTGTTTATTACGAGTTACATATTTATCATTTGTACGATGCCAGTACTTTGAAGGATCAAAGGTTGTAAAATAATCGGAGTTGATTCTGATAGTCTCTCCATCACTAGCATCCATAGTAGCGTTTTTTAGCTTCGCCATCTTTATCTTAATCCTTTGATAAGGTATTAAGTCGTGAAGATTAACTAACGCAGAGCATATGAGTTGAGCTGATTTGAGATCTGCTTTTTTGATATCACTAGCCCAAGAAATATAGCCTTTATCCTCTACATATTTTTGACACTCGGCTGATGTCTTGAGTTTAGCAATTTCAGGATTCATTTCCCAAATCTTTTGAGTTGCTTTCTTTTTCTTATTAGCAGTACGCCAATCGAATTTTCCAGGAGCGTATTCAGTCCAAACCCATTTTCCGTTAGGATGAAGATCTCCTACTTGATGAGCCTTTTCAACCTCTGTGTCTTCAATTTCATCTAATATACTCGTACCGCCTACTTGACCTGTTTTAATAGCAACGGCAGTTGCGTTGGCGATATATTTAAGTACCTCCGCAACTGCTTCTGCCATATTATTATTCCAAGCTCTTACAAACGCATTCTCATACTGAGTAACCGCTTTGAAAGGAGAAGGAATAAAGTGAGTATCATGTTTATGAGCCATTATTTGAAATCTTCATAAGGAAGTCCAGAAAGACCCTCCGCATAAGGTTTAACAATTTCATTCCATTCTTTTTCGTCTATATTATAATGACGAACATAGAATCGCAACTTATCTTCTATTTCTGTTTGTTTATCTCCCGTCATCCAATCGTCGTCTGAAAACTCATCGAATTTATTAAGCTCAGTACGAATCTTGTTTTTAGCAATAGGAACTAACATCTCATGAGGAGCGAAATCCGTATATGGCATATCATAAGCTTGATACTGCTTAGATATCTCATTATATTCATCCTCTGAAATATCATATTTCTTAATCAAAGACGACATATTGCTAAACAATTCAGCTTGTTTTTCAGAATTAAACCAATCGTCTTCTGCCCACGAATCTAAAGAATCAAATAAAGTAGTTAATTCTGTTTTTGCACTGTTAACACCCTTTTTAGATTCTCCTGAAGAAGCCTTTCTATTCTCCATTTCCTTTTTAGCAGAAGCCTTAACTTCAGCAGAAGCCTTTGGATCTTTTGAAGCACGCTCTAATGCTTTATCACTTGCCTTCGCAGCACTCTGAGATAGCTTGTTAGAACCGCCATCCTCTTTCTTTTCTGATGACTGCTTTTTACCAGAAGGAGCTTCTTCTTTTTTCTTAGATCCGTACTCTTGACCAACTCTGTTTAACCTGCGATTTTGAGCAGTATCTCCATATACACCATGACGAGCTTTTTCAACATTATCTCCGTCACTACCCTCAGGATCGTAACCTGCTCCGAGAGCTTTCTCAATATCGTTTTCAAAAGACTTCGCTATATTGTCAGCTACAGCCTGACGCCTTTTATTTAATTCCTCAAACATAGCTTATTGTTTTATTTTAGATTGTAATTTTGAAATCTTACTGTCAATGCTATCTAGCATCTTTCCGTAACGCTTTACAACTGGGTGGTTGCCGTCGTTTATAGCTTCTTCACCTAACTGAGCAAGTTCTTCCTCCATATCTACCTCAACAGCTCTACGCTCTCTCTGTAAATCACGGATTTGACTTCTCACCTTGTTAACATCTACTTTCTTTTCAGAACTTTTCTTAGATGAAGATTCTAATTTTACCTTATCAGGAGTAACGCCATAGGTCTGACCCTCGTCAGTCTTTATACTAGCGTACCTGCCGTTGCCGTAAAACTCTTGAAATTTACCGCTAATAACCTTTCCTGTAGGTAGTGTAGCAGTAACCCTCGCACCACGCTTAAAACCATCTGTATAGGACATTCCTACACGACACAAGCGTCTATTCTCGGAATTATCTACATAAACACCGTCACGACCTTTTTCTATGTCGGTTTCAAACGACTTGCTTATATTCTCAGCAACCGCTTGTCTTCTTCTGTTTAATTCTTCAAACATATAGTTAAAATTTTATTCCTGCATTGATAGTATAACCATAATTGTCTTTTATTCGTATTCCGCTAACACCTATCAAAAATTTCTGCTTCAAGTCTATTCCGAGTTGAATCTGATTGACAGAAAAATCTACAGAAGTTCCTACCATAGCATAACCTTGTATAAAAGGAACTTTGTAAACTGTATTCTCTTCTGTTACTGTTCTGATGTTAGGTTGTATTGTAGCTACGGGAGAAGAAGCTACCTTATTCTGATGAACAGCAAACTTCACCTTAAATACTCCAAGTGAATCATCGCTGAAGTCTAAATCGTAATCTCTGGTAAGGTAGTAATCTCTCCAAACCTTGAACAAAGCAGCGGTATCAGTATGGATAGGAACTTCTTTAACAATATAAGCAGTATCGTGTACAGCATATGGCTCGGGGACAGGAACTTCTTTTATAGTTTCCTTTCCCTTTGCCCAAGTTATAATTCTTTGAGTCTTAGCAGGAGTAGGCTCAACTTCAGCCTTACCTAAAAAGAACCCGATTACAAGACCCATAACCAGCGTTACAATAGAACCTACACTTATTGTTACATACTTATTCATAGTCCCGTTATTTCTTTGCTCCGAGTCGTTTTTCATATTTAGTAACTAGCTCTTCAAGTGCGCTTATACGATCATGATATTCATGTTCCTTAACGCTACTTTCTTCCTCAAAAGCACGATATTGCTCCATGAGCTTGTCATACTTCTGACGCTCTATTTCACGCTGTTTCTCGTAATCGTTGCGCATCTCATTCAATTCATTACGGAAAGAAGTAATGATTTCATTTGTGAGATGACGCTCGTGTTCATACTCCTGATAGAGTGAATCGTAACGAGCTTTCCACCAAGCGTCTTTATTTTCCACTTCCTTTTGAAGTACATCATAGCGTTGCTTCCAGAATTCTTCCCCTTTCATGTCAGCTTCAGCGGTTGCGCCACGAACCTCTTGCTCATACTTTTTCTTATCTAAGATTCGCGAAACAACTGCATATACTATACCTCCTGTACCAAAGAAGATAGATACGATAGTCGTTACATGTTCATTAAGCCATTCCATAATCGTATTATTCTTTTATTTTTCTTAACTTCAATTGCGCTGCTGCAACTCGCTTTCTGTAATTTTCTGAATCGTAATTGCTGCGTAAACAGCGTACAATCTCATCAACAAAAACTCGAATTATATGATCTCTGAAAGAGGTGAATAAATCCCACTCAACTTCATTATTTTGCGTACATAGATAGAAGATAGCCTTTGTAGTAGAACTTACCTTATTGAACGATTTATACCACTCCTTATCGCCTGAAGAGACGAACTTGAAGTCTCTCCAAGCAATATTAGGAGTTAGTTTATCTAGATCATTACAAAGATTATATGCAAAATCACGAGCAATGTAACTACAATTTTTATTAAGCGTTAATCCTGCTCCGCTCTTACCATCCTGATAGAAATCGAACGCTAATGATATTCCATATGTTTTATGCTTTCTCCAAAAGTTAAAGATGTCGTAGGAATAACCCTTCACAACTTCTATGTTTCGCTTTTTAAGCTCAGAAGCAAGATCGTTACGGAACTTTCTAGCTTCCTTATTAAAGCGGTTACAAGTAAGATAAACAATTTTACACATAAGTTACAATCTTTTAAGCGTTTACTGATGGGTCTAGAGTCAACTTTAATACAATATGTTGATGACTTCTTTGTGTTAAAGTTTCTTTAGATAAATTTAGATTCAATATAGTTATTCTATTCAAAGCTACTGAATAATTTGTCATGCTTAATTGATAATCATATACATCTCCGTTGATAACACCCTTAAAATATCTATATCTAGCGTTATACAAAGATTCGTATTTTGTTTTTGATAATTGAATTATTATCTGGCAGGTTATTCCTTCCTCAGCGAAATGCACAAAAGAAGAACAAATAGAATAATCAAATTCTGCATTTTCTATGACTGGAGTTACTGGTGAGAACGCTAGAATCTTAGGAAATGAAGAGTCGTAATAAGATCTTAATCTATACGGATTATTAGGGTGTGAAGAATCGTATGCAAAGAAATTATTACTTACCCCTTGAACAATTACTCCTCCAATTCCGCATCCATCTAGACTAGTTGAAGAATTGATATCAATTCTAAAAATATCAGTAGGTAACACTCCTGCTTTTGCTATCTTTTCTAGTGTTATAGCATATTTATTTATTTGAAAAGATTTTATATGCCTTACTAAAAAATTCAATTTAGACAATGCCGTTAAAACCTTATCTGAACCAGAGATTTGCGTATTCGTGTTTTCGTATTGAGGTTGCGTTCCATCTATGCCACCTCCCCACGGATCTGCAATTAAAGGAAATTTAGGCGAAATATTGACATCAATTCCTGCGGCAGTGCTAACATCGTTGATTGCCTTTTGAGTCTTCTCTAAAGCACTTTGAACAGTGTCGTTATTATTTATAGAAGCTCTTGTAGACGATGGAGAGAAAGACTGCCCTACCCTTATACCAGTAGCTGTCTTAAACTGATTTATCCAACGCTGAATCTTCGTTACAATAGACGACAGTGTATCACCGCTTGCTATATCAATAGCGGTTCCTGTGGTTGGAGCAGATGGCAGTGCTTTACTATAAATCTCGCTTGCAGCAACCTTTCCGTCAGTGTAATTTTTAGCTGAATTGAGGATAGCTTGATTCGAAACGGCAACATTATCAATATTTTGTTGAAGAGCTGCCTTATCTGTATCATAAGCATCCTTTCCTACAACACCGCCTGAGACATTAGTGTTGTCTTGAAGATTCTTTCTGAAATTAAAAAAGAACCCCTTATTCCAAGTAATGCTATTTCCAGTTACTGATGAGACAAGTGAAGACAGCTTATACTTCGCAAGCGACCAAACATTGTTGCGTCGTTTTTTACCAAAAATATAATCATCAGCAGTGTTATCATCTTGGACAGTGTCCGCAAATGAGAACATGAGTTTCTTATCATTAGCATTCCAAACTCCCTGAATATCGTCGATAAGAAGATTCGAAGAAGTTACTACATAAGTAGCGTTTGAAGCAAGATCGTCAATAACGAAATTGTTATTGATATCTACATATTGAACCTTTGTAGTAGTTATTGCTAATGCTAATATGTTGCCTTGGTCTGTGACCTTATACCAACTTCCCTGAGTAAGTCCTGTGTTACGAGCTAGGTTTCTCAACTCTGAATAAGTTATTGCTGATATAGCGTTTTTATCTAACACTACCCAAGCACCTACAGCAAAGTCATAAACCTTATGAGTACGAATAGCTGGCGTATTATCGTACCATATCAAACTAGTGTTCTCTGGAGCGGGGTTACCTATCCAAAGGCCAGCAACTTGTCCTAAATTCTGTGTTGACATATGTTATACCGATTTATCGTGAATAAGTGTAATTTGCTCTTTCACTCCAAGCGAACTTGAATTCCATACTACCTTGAGCGTATTCACGCTTGATGGTACCTGAATGTGATGTTTCTCTCATTATGCGCCACCCCTTTTCATTTTCAGCAACGCCAAGTGGAGCCCAACCATAATAAGTTACACCTTCATTACTCTTATCCTCGAAAGGAGCTGGTAAATAATCTACTCCCAAACCTTGAACAACGGGAGCTGTGGTCTTAAATCCTTCCATATTCTTCCTCTTGTTTTAAGAAATTATCAAATGCTTTAATAAACGATTCTTTGTAATGAGCCTTTTCAGCTTCGTCTGATTCATCTTCATAGGCTGCGAACGGATCTGCTTCAGCAATATATCCTCCTTCGTCGAATTCTCCGTCGCCACCGCCCATCATCTGTTGATTCATCATCTGCTGTTGAGCTCTTTGTTCTGCCTGATTCTTAGCCTGAACAAAGGTAGAATTTTCAGGCATATCTCCACCCTCAAGCGGTTCTAACTCATACTTCTCACGAATCTCATTAACAGTCTGAAATGAGTTGAGTTTCTTAATATCCATCTCAAGCTCTTCACTAATTGTCATTCCGTTGAGACCCATGAATACAAATTCAAAGTCTGGGTTGATTTGCTCTACGATATATTTGTTCAACTTACGCTGAATAAACTTCAAGAGAGGATACAGACCCTTATCTTTAGAATGTTGTAAACGCTCTGCTTGACTACCTTCAAATAAACCGCTGTTACCGCTACCCCTACTAATGTCCCATCCGATTTCAGTAGGATCTATTGAGTATATTGCGCAAGCTATCTTGATAAGGTATTCCATCCAGCTGCTATACTCCATGTCGCGATTATTCTTCTGTAGGTCTATCCAATCTACATCTGCTTCAACAACAGGAGTCTTCCAACCCTGCATAACGCCAGTAATCATAGACTGCCACTGCTGTTTGAACTGTTGAAGAGCTGCTTCATTATTTACACCCTTAATACGCAAAAGACCCTTTGGAGCACTACCTTGAGAAAAGAACTTTCTGTTATATTCGTCTCCCCAAAGCATACTAGTCACAACATTGATTAGGTCTTCAAGCTCTGAACATCCATATCCGTTAGCATGTATGCTAGTGCTTGGGTTTCTTACGCCAAAACAAAGTTCCCATGGATAGAATTCATTAACCTTTGCTTGCTGATATATCTGTACATATGCTGGATAGTAACCCTTAACCATTGGGCCAAAATCAGCCGTATTTTGCCAAACGGGAGCACTATTACGAGAAAAGAATGCATTTTCGTAATCCTTATCGTAATATGAATCAGCAATACGGAAAGTTGCTGCGTCCGTTGCTAAGAAGCTCTCAACCTTTCCTCTGCGGCTTCTTATTACTTCAAAGGTCATTTGGTCATACACTAATGAATCCTCTACGATCTTACGGATAAAAGTATCAAAGTCGTCATAACCCCATTGACTAACATTACCGCCCTTCATAAGAAAATCAGTAATGGCAAAAGCTATCTTCTTATCAGCTTCTGTCATCTTCTGTTCTACTCCGTTTTTATGCTTTTTACGAATAACGAATCCTGTAGAATACTTATTTTCCTGAGGTTCTGCGAAGTCTGCTATTTGATTTTTACGAGTCTTGATAATTGAGTTGATAATAGGAGTCTTTGACATTCTCTTCAGAGTAGCGTATGTCAAAGAAAACGCTTTATCCTTATAACCAAGATTAGCATTGAACTGGAGTGGGTCTATGAAAAACGCTTTCGGATCTTCTGCCTTACCCTTATTCTGAATAGCGTTGACTACCTGACTCGCCTTCAGCATATCTTCAGGAGAGTCAGATCTCAATGCCTTTTCAAGCGTTCTGAAACGCTTCGCCTTCAACTTGGCTTCGGCTAGATCTATTGCTTCTAATTGTTTAGCGAATCCGCTCATATAGTAATTACTTTATATTCTCGATTTTACTTTCAAGAAGTTTATAACTGTTAAACAAAAAGTAAGGGAGGTGCTTTGAACACTTCCCTACCTTATTTAACTGCTTTGTATGAGTGTTAGTTAAAACTCACTAACTTACTTTCTATTGTAGAAACAATTGATGAATCAAAGATTATGAATTTGTCCCCTAATACTGAATGTATCACAACCGCTTCTCCTAGATACTCATAAAGGACAGTATTGTCGTTGAAAGAAGTTACTTCAACTCCGTTTTGTTCGATATCCGTAATCAGCTGTTCTACCTTATCTATCATGATAGCGTCTGTGATTATCGACCTTGAAATAAACTTCATGTTCTTGACGGAAGTGTCTAATTCAGCAGCCATTAACTGAAAGTCTAGATCTAGATCAGCCTTGACTTCCTTTATCTTCTTACTTATGCTCATGGTGTTCCAATGTTAATTTGTCAGTTTTAGGTTCAAACTTACTACGCTGTTTCCCTTCACCAATAGTCATTTTCCAGTATTTCTGAAATTCACAGAGCCACATCTCTATCTGATGAAGCGTTATACCGCTATAAGTGAGATTCTCACGATGTATTCTGCCTGCCTTTAAGTCTTCTGAAGTAAAAGTGTAGTAGCTACCACTTTCCTTATCCCAGCTTAAATAAGGGAATAATTCACCCTTTTCTAAACCTATTGATTCAAGAATCTCATCCGCCATCTCCTTGAGACGATATATAGCAGGTTCTTGATCTTTTGTTTTCAAGCTAGGAAATATCAGACGAATACCTACGCTTGCGCCAGGACCAACATTTGTGAAGTCGTTTTGGTCAAACTTCATAAACTCCCTATTCGTATATCTAGCGATATAAGTGAAATCTTGATAAAACTCATGCGCTATGAAATCTGCTATTGCCGGAAGTGTTTTGAGATACTTTATAATCTCTTCAGGACTTTCAGCCTTCATAACCTTTGATATCAACTCGGGAATTCGTTTATGAAGCGTTGGTATAACTAAACGAGTATAACAGTAATCACGAGACTTTCCTGGCGTTGCCATGCTGTTTATGAGATACGCTGTAGTGTAAGGATTCTGTCCTCTTTTGCGTACATCTGCTATGAAATCTGCGAATGTATCCTCATTATATTCATTCCAATCAGGAATTCCATTCTTCCATCCCATAACGCTTTTTCCTAATTCAAATATTTCAGGACAATTAAAGAAGCGGAATACCATCATCTTCCAAATCAAATTAACCCTTGAAAGTGAAGAGTCAAGTAGTATGTTTTTAATTTGCCACTGGCTGTTCCTATCTAATTCCCTATAAACATTTGTGAACTTTGAATTTCTGAAAATTTCATTATCTGTCCAAGGACGAGGACGCTGTTCAATGAACCTACGCTTCCATATGAGCTGACGCTCGTACATAGTCTCAAAGAACAGCTTTAAGTGAGGCTCATAAACCTCAAGATCGTCGTTTGGCAACTTATCGTGCCACGATGCCCATTCAAACATATTTACAGTGTCTTTGTATTTACCCTTATTAAAAATTCACGCTTTGCTTCGACGACTCCATTCTTCATCATTTTAGCAATAACTCGTTTATCAAGATTCTTCATAGGTCTTTTAGTAGCACCTACTAAACGCATATCTCGTGTGTCAAAATTACAGCGGTATTTATTTGAATCAGGTTTTCCTAACTCAAGAACCGACGCACACGGACAATACCAATTACCATGAAATCCTTCTACGACAAATTTCTTATTACCCCAGACACTTCCTGGAAAGTCTATTACGATGTCACCCTTTTTGAAATACTTTTTTACAGGATCTTCCATTTTACTAACATTTTTCCTTAAAAAACGCTGTAAAAGAAAAGTAGGAACAAACGGGCAGATGCGAATGTTCCTACTCCTATACCTCGTATTCTTAGAATTTGAGGGTGATAACTTGACGAGGTGTCAGCTTATATTGAGCGTTGTCTTTAAGTTCCTTGAGAATCTCACAAGCCTTAATATCAACACGGATGTTGCAAATAGCACGCACAATATCATTATATTCTCTACGAGCCTTTGCTTCAGCTTCTGAAGTTGGGCAATTGCCTTTCTTCTCAGCTTCATCACTAGCAGATAATGAATCGTACATACGAGACTCTGGTTTGCAGAAGTCCATCTCACGCCAGCCATAAATCTTATAGCCGACATCCATTTTAACATCTCCAGTCCACCAAGGATCAGGATCGCTTGTTGGAGCAGTACCGCACTCACCTAACTTTTCTGCAGCTTCAGCTTCCTTAACAGCGAGATTAGCATTAAGCTCAGGAAGTAATACAGACTCAACCTGTTCTTTGATTTCCTTACCGCTTTTTGTAATCTCAATGTTTCCGTTACCGAGGGCATACATTATGTCAGACTTCTCGGTTTCACCTCCGTCTGCTTCATCTGATTCTTCAGTTTCCTTTTCCTCAGCTTCTTTTTCTTCTTCCTTTTCCTCGTCGTCCTTCTCTTCCTCTTCAGCAGCGGTCTCTTCTTCCTTTTCCTCTACTTCTGAGTCGTCAGCCTTTTTAATAGCTTCCTCGTTGATAGCGGTTTCAGCAAGATTTGAAAAGCTGCTGGCGATGTGATTGCGACGCTCCATTTGAGCAGCATGTAATGCCTTTGAAATTTCGTCCATTTTATTGTTCTTTATTAGTGAATACTTTATCTACGCTAAATGTAATACCAGAGACTTCCTCATGCACATACCCCTTGACTGTTATATTATATTCGGTTGTGGGAGCAAGTTCTGCAACAACATTATTCTGAATGTAATTATCAAGCCACTTATTAGCTTCTATTCCTTCCTGTTCCGCTATACTCATAATCGTAGAAGGAACTTCTGCTTCAGCAGTTCGGACATATCGAGCGTCGTATTCTGCGATGGCATCGTTACAAACATTTACCGAAAAATCACCTTGAATGTTAGTAGGAGTATCCACAACCTCTCCGGCAATCTCCAGCTTAAACTTGTACTCTGGCTTCACATCCTTACAAGAAGTGAAAGCGATAAGCGTCATAAATAACGCACAACAAATCATTAAAAACTTTTTCATACTTTACAAAAATTAAATGTTATTTAATAGGCATTCCGTAAAATTGTTCAAGCGTATAACCTCTGTTATAACTGTATTTATCCTTCTGGGCATTCACATCATCAAGCATATGTTCAAGCAAACTCCTTCCGTCTTTACTCTTCCAATTCATTTCATTATACACTGAAAGGTTTAGCCAAGTCATTTTCAAATTGAATAGCACCATTCCTAAAACAACTTCCTCAGACATTTTAGCAAATTCAGAGAATTTTCCTGCTATCCATTGAGAAAGTGATACAAGGTCGCATTCACGCTGAGGTCGGGAATTACCTATCCACGCTATGAATTTTTCAAACGCTTTGGGACCAAATCCGTTTTTGATTTTTGGTATGTTATCGCTATTATCTCCCATAATAACCTTATATAACAAGATCTCAAACGGATCTACCGCTACTACCTGAACATCTGTGTCGAGATACTCATTCCAAAACACTTCCTTTTCAGGAATACAATACATTTTCAAGTTCTTGGAGTTGTTATTGAATAATGCTACATTCTTTGTCATTATCTGACGAATGTCGGAATCTCCCGTAATTATCACCAACTCTTCATCAAGACAATAACCAAAATACAACGACCATACATAAAGCAAGTCGTCACCCTCAGCTCCTTGTACTCTACTGACTATGATACCTCGCTTTCTTAACAGAGCTTCAAATTCGTTCAAACATTCTAAAAACCCTTCATACGAAGCATCCCTCACTCTGGTGAGAGCGTACTTATAATCAGCATAAAAATTGTATCGCCACGAATGACTGTCAATTACAAACGCTACACGCTTTATATCTTTTTCAAAACGCTTAATTGTAGCGCACATATCAATGATACACTTTCGTATCAAAACCTGTCTTTTCTCTTTATCCGCCAAAACCTCAGACATATCTTGCCCATTGTAATAGGTTGAGAATATGCTAAATGTTTTGTGAAAAAGATAATTACCATCAAATAGAATATTCATATCAAAACTGTTTTAGTAAGTAACTATGTATAAAAAAAGCAGAGACCTATCTCACGACTGTTCTCTGCTTAATTTTCTAACCTTTATGAAATACTTATCTATGCTACTTTAATAACTGAACAGATTCAGCATTCTTTCGATGAGATTGAGCAATAGGTTTATAAATCTCCGTATTCTTTCCATCCTCATAGCCTGAATTATATGCCTGAGCTGAGTTGATGCGAGAACCCTTACGACTTCCAGTCTTACCAAATTTTTCAGCTACATATTCATCTAGAGCAGCGTTGTTACGAACCACAAGAGCAGTTACCTTTGTACTGAACTCTTCGTCTTGCTTTTTATCACGCTCAGATTCAGCAGTAAGTTTTGAATCAAGACCTGCGGCACAACCCATAAGATAGCCACGCTGATACTTGTCCTTGCTCATAGGCTTAACATACGGAGGAACGCTTTCAAGATATTCCTTGTATTTCTCCTTTGAGAACTGAACATAACGCTCTGAAAGTATGGAACGGAGCCACTTAACAATCTCAAGATTCTCCTTCTTTCCAATAAGCAGTAGCTGTTTAACGCTTCTACCATAAACAAAACAGAGACAAAAGTTATGCTTACAAAGAACATGCAGAAGTCTCATTTCCCATTCACCGCCAATGCTCTTATAGGTAAAACCTGATGTGAACTCTTGAAGAATAGGATCTTGTTCAGGCTCTACGCCAATTTGGTCCATGGTGAGATTATACTCTGTAAGGAGTTTCTGAATAAGGAAGGCAGCATTTTCTGCTTCACCCTCGCTGTTAATAGCCTTTGCTCCCTCATAGAGATTTTGTAGTTTGCGGAGCTTTTTGAGCACCTTGTCTAGATCTTGATTGTTTGCCATACTGATTTGATTTACTATTTCTTGTTATTAAAAACTTTGCTATTCTGCGGAAAAGTCTGTTACAAACCCCAGGAAATGTTTTGCTCGTGTGTACGCTACATAAACTAGGTTTCTTTCTTGTTCCGCCATCCAAGGAACCCTCATACAAGGTTTCACATAGAACTTATCGGGACATATGATGAACACCCTATCGCTTTCAAGTCCCTTACTCTTATGAACTGTGCTGAGACATATTCCGTTCTTTGAATCATCTGAAAAGATCATATCTATTCTGTCCATAACCTCATCAGCGTCCTCTAACCCCTCACTCAATATAGTTATAGCGTTCAACTTATCCTCATAGCTACGATAAGCATCGCTTTCTCGTGCCTCCTGCTCGCTACAATGTGTCTTAGCAACCACTTTACCTATTATGCGACCTAACTCCCTCTCGAGCTTCTCCATCACCTCAGGCATGCGTTTTCTATTGGTCTTCTTAATCATGTTGATTAAGTTCTTACCAATATCTCTGCCTTTCACATATGCTTTCACACCCTGAGAAATATAACGCATACATAACTTAACTAGGGGAGCTGAAACTCGGCAAAGAACCATGTCTCCGTCTTTTACATCAGCAATAACGCTTTCATTACAAACTACTCCTGCGGGAGCGTTATCCCTTGCTTCAATCTGAGGAACTATTGACTTCGCCAAATCTATAATCGTTGAGTCACAACGATAACAAACGCTCAAAGGAAGCTTCACTGTATGAGGAATACGCTTCAAAAGGTTGAAACTCTCAACATCTGCTCCGGCAAATCCGTATATTGCCTGACGAGGATCTCCTACCGCTACGAATCTTCCCACGCTAGGCTTAATACACTTCAAGAATAGGTTTCGCTGAGCAGCGTTCAAATCCTGACATTCGTCGATGAACACCCAATCAAACTGATACATGCGTAAGTTCTTCACAACAGGAAGATATACCATGTCGGTATAATCAATCCAAGCGGTCTCACCCTCACCCCACTTAATACCCTGAATTGCCTTGCTAGTCTCGTTATCAAACAGAATCAGATTATGCTTAAACGCTAACTCGTCTAACTCCTGCTCGCTTCTTACGAGATTTACACGACCAAGATCAATGAGCTTCAAAATGTTTGATTTCCATTCCCCAGCCTTATCTTTGAGGTCATAGGTCGGCTTGATGAATCCGCTCTGAATACCGCTATTGAGCCACGATGTGTATTTGTTATCGTCGACTTGAGATTTATACGCTTTCAACAACGCTTTCATGCCAAGGCTGTGAAGTGTACGAATTTCAACATTATGAAGATTGCCGATCTTTATCTTCAACTCCTCAACAATACTCTTATTGAATGCTAAAAAGAGTATCTGTTTATCAGTCGGTATGAGTTTGAGAGCATTAACTATTGTAGTACTCTTACCGCTACCTGCTACAGCATCTATCACTGCGTTTCCCTTACCTTTTGTGATGTAGGTATAAACTGTCTTTTGATATTTACTAGGTACGAATGTTGCCATGTTAATCACTATTTCATTTACAATTCTGATACAAAGGTATAAAGAAATCCCCAAAGCTCAAAATTTTTTATTGAAAACTTTGGGGATTTTAGTTATTTTGCTAAAATTAGTTATAACTTTCCTCGTTCTTGTCGAAGCGTACCGCCTCAAATACTGGGAACTGGATGCTTATTGAACCATTCTTATTCTTTGTTTCTTCCTTGTATTTTACGCTGATAATCTTACCTATAACGCTATCAGGATCTGCCCAAATTTCCCTACGCTTCTCGTCACTAAATCCTGTGCCGACCCTTACCTCGTTACCCTTATACTCACAAACAAGAGCACCAAGCGTACCCTCATTTCTGCCAGTACCCTCTTCGACACCTACGCAACGGATGTCACAGCTGAAGAACTTCTTGACCTTAATAAGCGTCTTCACACGCTTACATTGATAAGGTGAATTCAGATTAAGCATAACCCCCTCCCAATCATGACGCTCTGCGTAATCTAACCACTGCTCGATCTTTGAGTGATCCGTTCCCTGATATACGATAGGAACCACTGATACATTCTTCGTTTGTAATGATTTGATTTTGCTTCTGAGCTCTATGAGATATTTCTTGCGGCCAAGATAGTCTTCCTTTGATTCACCACTGTAAAACTCCGGCAAAGGGAATACATCAAACACAACAAGCTTGAGTTGTGACTTATCCCCCTCCTTACTCATAGCAATTCCCGTGCCTTTCTGGAATGCATCGCTGTCAGACAGTTCTTCGTTGTTCTTATAAATCAACTCGCCATCAATGAACATGCGATCCTCATACCCCATAGCCTTCAGATCAGCCAGGATATGGTCAAGACCCTTATATTCTTTTCCTTGACGGGTGAATAATTTATCACCAACATACGCACATCGTGTTCCATTGAGCTTACGACTGATGCTAATCCATTCACTACCGCTTAACTTACATTGCTCAAGCGGAGTACCTGACTGAACATCGAAGACGGGAATCAAATCAGGAATACACTTATTGACTGTCTTAGCATCTACCCCTAACTTGAGAGACTTGGTAATCATAGCTCGGGTGAACTCCTCAATTTCATCCCCCATTTTATAACACCAACCCTTCACAGTCTCTACTGTTGATATCTTACCCGAATTATTGTTTTGAACATGTTCTAGAACTATCAAGAATTCTTCAGCAAGATCGTCCGTATGACCTAAACCGCCACCGCTTACACTTACTTTATCCCATTTCTTAACATCTATTCCTGTGGTAATAAACGGATTCAAAAGAAAGTTGAGACACTGACAGAAGAACTTATTATCCTTGTTTTCTGAAATGATAGCTTCCTTACCTAAACGAGAAGAAGTCTCTTGAAGCTGCTTAAAGATTTTAATCTGATTTTCCATAACAATTTTATTTTACAATTCATTTATGGTACAAAATTACTACTTTTTTGCGAAATAGCAAAGAAAAATTAAAACTTTTTTCGCCAAAAATAAGAAGTTATGTCTCTCCACCCCTTTCTACCGCCTACTGAACTGCTGTAAAATTTGCTGAAATGGTATAGCCTTTGATTCGTATTAGGATTGTTTAATGGACCAAATTCAGATTTATAGCTACCTATTTTCAGGAAGTCAAAAGCGTTCCAAACCGCTTCCTCTACTTCATCCCTACCGCTATACAATGCTACATCCATTTTCCAATGATTTCTTACCCTTTCTGCCAGTTGTAATAACCTCGCCTGATTAGTTCCTTCACCTAAAAACAGAATGCAGTTTACACCATTGTTTTTACGAATTAAAGCGTCTAACTCTTCATCCGTCAATTCCGTACCTATGTTCCTGCGTAATTCTGGACTGTGACATCCTACGCAAGTACCTCTACATCCTGTTATACTGAGAGACAAAGTCACCCTTGTAGGAATTTCCTCAAAGGTGACCATGCTCGTCAGATACTTAATCGTATCAATTGTATGCTCTTTCATGTTCTTCTCTTTGTCTTGGCTCGCTAAATGAAGACACCCTCTTCAAGTAACCTATAATTCTGGTAAGATAATCCAGATCCTTACTACCGCATTTCGGACAAACATCAAGCGTGTCTTTGCTTATATGACCGCAAGAATTACAAACAGTGTTGCGACAATTGAATGTAAAGTAGTTTGTTCCGTTTTCAGCAGCAACTCTCAGGAGCTGTCTATATTGAGGCTGAGTCATATGCTCCTTGATATTGATGTGACAAGCACTACCGCCATCCAAGTAACGAACATAGCGTTCTCCGTGTAGCTTCATTTTTTCTAACACACTGAGAGACTCATCTTCTGGATTGAAGAAATAGCTAGAATACATTTCATGACGAGGACTAACAAAGTAGCCGTCTTTCTTATCCCACCCATAATTCTTCACGCTTAAATTCTCGCCAGGAACAAACTCCGTGTTGAACATGAGTTCTCGTGTTTTCGCTTTCTTGTTTGAAACATTTATAGTCTCCAAGATCAAGTTTACAAATTCAGCGTATTCCTCATTATCATTGATCTCCATTCCAAGGAATTCAGCAGCGTCGGTTAATCCGTTTACACCGATAGTAAGGTATTGCTTGTTCATGTGAATGAACCCTGCCTTGAACACAGGAAGCATATTTGCCTCATAGAAGTCCTTAATTAGCGAGTTGAAAGCGGTCTGATACTTATGTACTCGCTCGGTAATGTTCCTAACAGCGTCAGAAATGTGGTTATAAAGCTCTTTCCTTATTTCCGCTACTACTTTTCCGTCTATCGGTTTATCTCCTTGTAAATCTCGGTTATTCTGCTTGAAGAATTCACGAGTAGCTTCCTGAATGACTCTGTTAAGATTTATAGTCATCACACTCTTGCTTCCAGTTGCTACGGAAGCCGTTCCCATGCTAAACTGATGAGTGTTGTGATTATGCTCCGCATCTTCCATGTCCTTTATCGAGTTTCTCAAACGACAACAGCTTGAAAGGCTGTCAGGACTATCTGAAAGATAACAGAAGAAGCTGTGACCTTCAGCCCACATTTCCGCAGTAAATTCAGCGTAATCAGTATCAACTAGATCATGTCCATCTGTTAGCACCGCCATTGTTTCCACAGGGAAAGTAAGTACATAGCGACTACGCTCCTTATTAAACCACTTCATAAACTTCTTCTGAAGCCAGCTCAGCGTCTCCCACTTCGGTTTTGTTCCATCATGGAAAACAAAGTCCCCGAATACGCCATTGAAGTAAGGTTCATCGAAATATCCAATATTCCAAAATACAGTTTGATATCCTCTATTCCCTGAAGGCATATTCATGCTGTGAACCACCTGCTGGAAATGATTCTCGATAACACGCTCAAGAGTACGCTTCTTCACAGTCAAATCTACTACCTCATCAAGACGCTCAAGATAGTCATCGCCATAGTCCTTACGAATAAAGTAATCCATATACATAAGGAACTCAGGAGTCGCTACCGCCCCAGCGAAATGAGAAGCGATAGAAAATACAAGGTTGATAAATTCTCCGCAGAACGACTTCAAATCTGTCGGCTTGGTACTTATACCGCCTAACTGAGTGAGTCCGTGCTCAAGGAAAGGATACATTGTAATAGCTACGCAATAAGGTGTTCCTGGGATAGCGGTCTCATCATGCTTATATAGGAAGTGATTCTCAAGATCCTTAATATATTGCTTCGCTGTTTTCTTGTTGTAGAGGAACTTAATACGCTCGTAAAGCATGCGTCTATTTTGACGAATGTTATCGTACTTGTGTAACTCGTTACCCATTGTAACAACATTCTTATGCTCCACATTAGCATTTGCGTCAAACTTACTTCCCGTTGCGGCATTAGATGCGGCAAGATATTGGGTGATAAAATCCTGCTTTTTAGCAATAGCTACATTCTCAGCAGCAATCTTATCATAAGTTTCAATATACGCATGAGCAGCGTCCTTATCTACATCCATCAGAGCGTGCTCAATTTGTTTGCGTATTTCCGCTGTAGTTATATTCTCGTACACCCTTATCTCCTTCAAGACAAAAGTTACGATTACATCGTCACATGGCTTGCCTACCGCTTTGAAAGCAGCTCGCACGCCACGCTCAATCTTTTTCGGATTATATTCCTCAAGACTGTTATCGCTTTTCCTTACTTCCATATGTTTCTAATTTCTTTCTTAAAAGTTTCACATGAACCAATTCGTCAGCTCTTAACTTCGCTACAAGCTGAAGAGCTATGCGAGTAGTAGGAGTCTGCTTCACAGATTCAATCTTTTCAGCAAGGCTTTCATAGAACTCAATAGTTTTATCTTCACCATCCAAAGCAATTCTTAACGCTTCTTCAGGAGAACCGCCTATCTCCACTTCCTCATTATCGTAACTATGCTCCAGAGTACCGCCAATTGCGCGAATGAACTCTGATAGCTTACCATAATGTTGCATTTCAACGATTCCTATGCCCAACATAAGCTGACCTATGTCCTCAAAAGTAGCTTCCTGAGTAGTGTACATATGGATAGCTGAAAGTTCGGAGAAAGCATTAGAACCATTGTATATCGGATATATCCATTCAGGATCTACTCCGCTATTCGGTTGAGCAGATTCTATGTCTGTAGGATACAGAATCGATGAGTCAGCGTAACGCATAACATTCACTAACCCATCGACCATATCGTCTACTTGATTCTTGCTCAAAGGCTTTCTTAACAAGTATTTCTGTAACATAGCTACTTCTTTCCTGAGTGACCAAAACCGCCCTCTCCTCGTTCTGTCTCATCTAGAGACTCTACTACTTCCCATTCAGCCTGAACGACATCTCGCTTGATGATGAATTGAGCAATACGCTCTTCAGCTTCAAAATTGTAAAGAGTGTTGCTTGTGTTAATAAGAACGATACCGCAATCGCCACGATAATCAGCATCAATTGTTCCTGGACTGTTGAGGACTGTTATGCCGTGTTTAACCGCCAAACCGCTACGAGGACGAACCTGACATTCGTAACCATCAGGGAGTTGCATTTTGATACCTGTGAGAATTAACTTACGCTCCCCAGGATTCAAGGTAAATGCTTCACGACAATATACATCTGCTCCTGCGCTATTAGGAGTTGCGTATGTAGGCAATTTTGCCCCCTCGTTTAATACTACTTGAATTGCTACTTTTTCCATATTATTTCTTTACATAAAGTGTACAATGACAACAATCGTTTTCTCTATATTCCTTACAAGGACAAAGTCTATCCTCGTGCGTTTCTCCTGGATTATGACAAGGACACTCTCCATTATTCTTCTCTGCTCTGGAGAGGATAGCGTTTACAACCTTATCATTGGGATTTAAGTCCCATCCTTCTTTTCTTAAAATCTTTATCATAAATCACATTGATTATTAGTACTCCGAGCGGGACTTGAACCCGCACAGCCATTACTGGCCAAGGGATTTTAAGTCCCTCGTGTCTACCAATTCCACCATCAGAGCGTTGAGTGGGCCAAGCAGGGATTGAACCTACGACCGCCTGATTATGAGTCAGGTGCTCTAACCAACTGAGCTATTGGCCCTCGTGTCGAAGACGGGATTCGAACCCATGACCTGCGGATTAGAAGTCCGCTGCTCTGTCCAGCTGAGCTACCTCGACATATGTAGTAGGGAAAACAGGACTCGAACCTGCGACCCCTTGGTCCCAAACCAAGTATTCTAACCAACTGAACTACTTCCCTATCAGAGCGGAAAACGGGGATCGAACCCGCAACCCTCAGCTTGGAAGGCTGATGCTCTACCAATTGAGCTATTTCCGCAAGTAGCCTAACCAGTATTGTGCTGGGTCTAATAAGGTATATGGGCTTCGCCTTGACTTAATTTCGACCATTCTGTATTAGGCTGTTAGCGGAGAGTGAGGGATTCGAACCCCCGAAACACTTACATGTTTGTCGGTTTTCAAGACCGATGTATTCAACCGCTCTACCAACTCTCCTTTGTTGAGGCAAGAGGACTCGAACCCCCAATCCAAGAACCAAAATCTTGTGTGTTACCATTACACCATACCTCAATACCCGTCATTATTTCTGACTACTCTCGTACGCTTTCTTCCAGTGGACGATAACTTCCTTTCTCATAATTGAGACTTCACTAGATTCGTCTCCTCCCAAGTTGCTCCAATTATCGCTTTTCTTTTCCACGAGTGAAACGAACTGAGGATAGGCTTCTTTCAAGAACTCGCTACCCTTATTAACATTCGTTAGATTGCGGTAGATTGAGCAACCTCCTGCTTGATTAGCTCCCTTAACCTTATCAAAGGTGTAACAGTTGTTACAAATAGTTTTGATTCCGTTAGTAAGGAATGCTAATTGCATGTGAAAGTCTTCTTTGAAGGGATTATCAGCGAACTTCGCTCCCACCTTACGATATTTCTTAACGCTGATTCCCCATACTGCGAATAAACGAGTATTCTCATCAACCTCATTTGTCTTGCGATTATTACCGCTACGATGACTGACTCCTACTACGCCATAACCGCTTCTCAAAGAATCAAGCATCCACTGAAACATCTGCGTGTATATCATCGCTTGATCTTCCTCAGAGAAATTATTTCTCACAGTAAGTAGCTTATGCTTCAAACTGATATTACTACCTACGGCATGAGCACCGAAAACTACATTGTCATCTACTTGAATAGCGTAACGAATTCCGTTATCAGTACAATACTCCATAAGCCAATCTCGTGCTTGACCTAAATTTGTACAATGTTTTCCGTATTCGATAACATTTGCTACTTGCCCTTTCCAACGCTTCAAATGAGCAGAGCGTTCTCCTGGGTGACAAACTATTGTTATCAAACCCCTTATCACCTCCGGCAAACTCTCAATGAAGAATTGAGTTTCTACTCTACCTCTGGTGAATACCGCTATGATATAATCCTGTTCCATATTACTAGTGTTTTCTATTGTCTATCAAAGTAACTCCGTAATCGTACCACAGTAAGTCATCAAGATCTTCCTTGCTTTTACAACGATACTTTTCCAAAAGAGCCTTTAACCCCTCGTCTGTAAATATGACTACAGTAGGTTCATCGTTGTTAATTGAATACCCTGCGCTCATAATTACTTCTCCCAAGGTCTTTTAACTATGGTATCTGAAAGATAACCCTCCTCACCAATAGCCTGAGTGAACAATTCTACTTCTTCGCTTATAGGTTCAAGAGTATCTTTACCCAACTTATCAGGCAATAAACCTACACGCATGCTTACGCTCGTACATCCCTTACAAGGAGCAAAACTACGCTTGGCGTTGTAAAGCATAACCCTCGCTGCTTGAAAGCGTTCATTGTTCCACAAATCGTCAATGTCCTTATAATGACGAATGTTTCCTATGTGATACTGACCTCGGAAGTCGTCACAGCAAATCGCTACATTACCATCATATCGGAAGCTCAACTCACGGAAAGGTACTGCGCAACGCTTATTGTTATGCTTATCGTCTAACGGGAATGCGGCACCGCAGTGATTCTTCAGGTTTCTGACTAGTGATATCTTTGTAGTCTCAATAGACGGCAAAACAATTATGTCCTTACCCTTATCTGTACGGAACATAGGAGTTTTATCCTCGCCGAGATACATTATTGTAAAGGCATCTTTTACATCATCTACAACAGCTTTCCAGTCTCCGTCGGGGGAATAGTTATCCAGTAGAATATGATTGATGCCTGCGTCAAATAAACGCTTACAATATTCAGTAGGAGTCAGACCTCCGTTACCTCTAACAAATCCGCATCCGTTTGATATGATATGGAATATGTTATTTGGTAAATGCTTACGGAAAATCTTTACTATCTCAAACAGATCCTTGTTAAGCGTCGGCTCTCCATGCATAGCAAAAATGATCTTTGCTGTCCATCCTGCCCTTGCTATTCTAGAAGCTATTGCCGTGGCGGTCTGAGTGGTCATGAAATTCCAAGGAGTCTTTCCGTTTTTCTTCATACCTTGAAGACCACAAAAACTGCAACCCAAATTACATCCTTCAGTTGGCTCGATTTGGATTGTATATGGCGGTTGTTGTCTATAATTTTCCATTATTGTTACTTTAAGTGTTACATTATACCTAACTATGCTACCCCAGGAAAGTGTATTTGAAACCTGTGGTGATAAGATTAGCACCCAATTTAGCAAGCCAAAAACTAGACGAAATATCGTCATGCTCACCTACGCTCTCCAGACCCTTATCGGTGAACGCTACGGAACCAAGGTCTGTAAAGATTAAATCCTTGATGTCCTGAGAATACTTGTCTCCAATTGGGATATGTATCTTACCTCGCTCAAAGTCTATTGCTAATCCTGGCCATCCTGACTTCAGGTCGTACTTATCAATTCCCGTGGTGTGTCCTACTACTGGCAATCCCTGACGATCGGATTCCTGAACAAAGATTTGCTGGAATACATTCTGCTCCATAACGATAGAATCCGGACGGAATCTTACATTTATACCCTTCAGAACCTGCATTTGCTCGTTGAAAGTCTTACCCTTATCACGCCAAAAATGTAATAACCAACGCTCTCCCGTCTCATCTTCTACTCCCCATACAGTAAACACCGCATAGTCAGCTCCTACATTACTACTGATAGCAAAGTCACATCCCACTACTACCTTATTGAACTTAATAGGGAAGTCGTCTCTATTACGCACTAGGCAATAATTTTCCATGCGTACAAGACTTCTTTCAAGAACTTTAAGCGGAAATATAGACGACTCATTAGTAATCGGTCTACAAAGATTCTCACGGCTGAAAATGATGTTACCCTGCGTCGTACGCTTTTCCATAAGGTCTAAGAAGCCCCAACGCTGAGGCCATAGAATTCTTCCATCAGGGAATATAGCAGGATATTCAATCATGAACCAACCTTTATCGCTTCCCGTGGCGGTCTTACTTTTACTTTTTAGATCGCCATATAGGTCGGATGCGTGGAATGGTGTTCCCACGACGATTATTTGACCTCCAGGAACAAGCATGTTCATAATTACTGAATGAAAGTAATCGATGCTCTTCTGCCTTTGTAATTGGCTGTAGATAACATTATCCTTCAGTCCGTCATCTACTACTATCCAATATGGGTGAGCACCACGGACTGAAGAACCAAAACCCTTACAAGTGAGACGAGCTCCGTTCTTACAAACTATATTGGTACTTGCCCAAGCACCGCTATTTTTACTATCAGGAACCAAGCGGTCTCTCAAGATATCATTTCCCTCAATAGTGTTCTTCAAAATCTCCATGAGGTCAACTGACTGCTGGAGTGAGAACGAAAACAAGTATCCACGATTTGAATTACTCTTGCTTGGTCGCTTTGAGTATTGGCTTCGTTTAGGTTTTGAGTACTTATACAATTGCCAAGCAGGATAAGCGTTACTGAAATAATAACTTTTTCCGTGGTCACGTGCCGCCTCAATACCTAACTTGTTATGACGATGCACTAAATCTCCCCACTCCAAGTGATGCCAAGAAATCTGAAAGTCCGGCATAACGCTTGTAATAAAGTAAGTAAGATTCTTACAACGCAGAACCTCTTCAATACTTTCGCTCAAGCGTGTAGGATATTTTGGCGCAAAGTCTATATTCGTATCTCCCGTGTACATCACCTTATAGGTATCACTCATGAGCTGGTCGAAGACTCGGTCTATATCTCCCGCACCTCCGCTACACAGCTCCATAATACCCCTATCGTCCATTCCGTCGATTATTTCATCAACTATGTTGAGACATTCTAGTTGGTGAGTTGGAGATTGTAAAAGCGTTGTTTGCATATGTTATCTTTTTCACGAACAAAGCTAACAAGCGCAAGAAGCAACTTGTTAGCTAGGTATTTTTATGTTTGAATTGATTAGAAATTCAACGATGCTATCACGGCATTCTTCAAACTAGCTAACTTTTCCTTGCGCTCCTGCTCTGAAAGTTCGCTGTCTGATTCTATTGACTTCTTATATCGGAGGATATCGCTATTGATAGCCTTTGAAACCTCAAGGATGTCATTATGAATAGCACTGTGAATATGAGTCTTGCTGAAATGTAGCTTGAATACTCGCTTCTTAGGATTTGTCCACTCAAGAAGACCAAACGCTCTCAACAGATTAAAAAGCTCATTTGCCCTCTTATGACTCAAAGTAGTCTTATGAACTACCTGCGTCTCGGTGAATTCTACTTCCTCAGCACCCTCAACTTCGGTATTTCCCATCATAACAGCCCAGAGTTTTGCTGCCTGCTGTTCTGCTACGATTCTATTGCTAGCGTCTGAAAGGAATGAGTCAAGCGTAACCGCTTCTGCGTCTGGTACTTCCACTCCCTTGACTTTGAGATAATCGGTTACAACCTTATCATTGAGCATTACTACCTCAACTCCCTGCTTCTTTGCGGCAGTTGTTACCGACTTAATCATCTTTTGATTCATACAGCCGACAAGAATAACACTCTGTCCTGGTGCTAAAACCTCTTCTTGCTTTACTACTTCACCACCCTTCATGGTAGTCTTAACAGTTTTGTCTCCCTCGGGAGCTCCTGGGTCGAACCCTACAGTCTTATTTTCCATATTGTTTTACATTTATGTGATATAACTTATAATTGTTATTTCGCTCCACACTTAAATTCAAAAAACTCTTGACCCTTGACTCTCGCTTCTGACGATTCTGAATCGCTACCGCCTTTCTTAGCACGCATTTTCTTCATAAACCAGCGCAATAGTTCGGCTGTAGCTTCCGTATCATTCATAGCTCCGTGCGCATCAGTAAGTCGTATTTTAGCACGCTCACAATTAGCACCCAAATTCAGCTTCTCGTCACCCGTCAACCCCCAAGTCATTTTAGCAAGCGGAAAGGTATCTATGAAATTAGGATATAGCCAATCTGTTATATCGCCAGCACCCTCTAAATGTAACGCTTCGTTGATAAATCCTATATCAAATGTCACATTTTGTCCTACAGGAACCAAGCGACCCATTTCTTTCATCTTTGTTTTCGCTCTATGGCTTTCCCACCAAGCTGTTACTGTCTTTACAAACTGCTTTAAGGACATTCCGCTGTTAATGTCGGACATACTGACCATAGTCTTTTCAAGAGCTACCTTATCAATCTTCAAATCATTGTAAGGCTTGATAAATGTTTCAAATCTATCGATCTCTTTAAGCGTCTTACCATCAAGGATTATTGCTGCATACTGAGTGATCGGGTTCTCCTTGGGATCAAGACCGCCAGTTTCGCAGTCAAATACTATGTAATTACTCTTTATCATGTTATGTATAAAATAAAACCACCTACTCAGTATAACCTTGTAGGTGGTTCCGTTTCTTTGAAAACCTTAATTACTCTGCCTTCGGCTCTTCCTCAGCAATCTTCTCAGCTGCTGAAGCAGTACCTACTGTATCACACTCGCCCTCGGGAGCTTCCTCCTCACCGCCCTCTGGAGTAGGAGCGATATAACTAGGGCAATTGTCATACTGGCGATCACATGTATCACGCTTCTCGCAGTTCTCGTTTCCGCAATCAGGTGCTTCAGGCTCTTCCTTTCCCTTGAAAAGAATGCCGTAAATTCCGCACTCATCCTTATGCTCACAAGCGTCGCACTTCTCACGAGTTACAACAGTACCTACGGCAAGCGTTCCTGTTGAGCAGTCCTTGTTAGCCTCAGCCTGACGCTTCTTCTCGTTGAACATGTCAATAGTAGCTCGGATAGCAGCATCTACATGACGCTCTACGATCATAGCAACCTCCTTTGCGGAATACTTACGATTGTTCTTAACGACAAACGCTTTCTCAACCGCCTTGCGTACGATACCAACCTTGATAGCTCCGTCTACATCTCCGTGCTGACGATACTTGTGTTCACTGTAAGCGATTGACTGAGCAATTACTGCTCTCTGCTCCTTTGAGAAAATAGCCTTAACGGCAAGTCTTTTAATGATGTTCATCTTGATAAATTTTTATTAGTGGATAAAATGTTATTTATTCGTCATTGGGTCAAATATCCCCCATGTCCAAGTGTATTTAAGCGTCCAAGCTCCGTTATCATCCTTGCGTATCACTGAAACATACCTCTTACGATAAGCAAGATCCGTTTCCCCTACGCTACTCTTCTGTTCATCCCACGGAACTACCTTGACGATCTCACCTTTCTTCCATGGCTTTAATAGATATTTGTTAAAATTCTGTTTTTCTGGCGTTCCATTCACTTTCAAAAACTTTGGCCAATTTTTCTTTTCTAGTACTGCTTCCATTATCTTCACACTTTCGTTATGTAACTAGTAACTTTGGGAAAAATAAAAAAGACCCAGAGAATTTCTTCAACTGGGTCGTCCGGCAATGTGGTTTATTTTATTTCTTGCCTTTCTTAGCAACCTTTGGCTCAATTGTTACCTTGATGCTGCTAGTAGGAGTGAACTTGATAGTGCGAGACTCCTTGATAGAAATAGGCTTCTTATTCAAAGGATTGATACCCTCGCGAGCTGGATTGATCTTCTGCTTAAACTTACCAAGAGCAGGAAGATTTACATCACCTCCGTTCTCAACACACTCCTTTACGATAATGTTAGACATTGAGTCAATTACCTTGTTTACGCTGTCCTGTGTCAGGCCAGTCTCCTTTGCCACTGCGGCTACAAGCTCAAACTTTTTCATTTTGTTTTGCGATTTAATTAAACTGTTATTACATTGAACGCTGTGCGATTCATTTCCCCTATAATTGCTTCGTAAGCGGAATCCCGAAGTTCTTCTTTTTCATACCACATAGCTTTTTCACCTATGGGACACATCTGACTCGGCTCCATTCCTCGGTTAATAACTATGCCGTACACTGGATGTACTTTCGGTTTCTCTTCCCACTTAACATCTTTTTCAAGAGTCAGTACCGCCCAAATCGGTATCACTAACCCTATACGCTGAAAGTAGAAGACAGGTTTCTTCGGTTTCGGCTTTTGACCATCTAGACCGAGTAACGCTAACGACTCCTCATCGTAATCCTTCTTGCTTTCGTCCTTTTTCTTTGTTTCTGCCATACTTCTTTTTCGTTTATGATAAAACCCTCGCCGACGCTGAAAGGAACTCCGTAATCATTTGGAAATCTCGATCTCCTACCGCTCTTATTCCAGCACGATAAAAATCCCATACCCAAGTGTTGACCTCTGCTCCTACACTTCCGCTGAACTTGCTACTGGTACATGCTAACGGAATGAACACTTTTAGTTTGAAATCCATTAGCTCAATCATCAAGCCATTCTCAGGCTTTTCCTTGCGATCATCTGCTACGATTCTAATCTCACTACAACGCTCCTCACCATTGAGGACATAATGATACTTGCGTACATTTTCAGGAGCGTTCAATGCTAACAGCTGATCTGCCGTAAATCTTCCCGTGGCTACATCGTTAGGATTCGGCAACATATCAACGATACAACTAACCGCCCCTTGAGGAAGCATTACCACCTTTTGTCCATAGGCTTGTTGCTTAAGACGATAGAGATCCTTATTCATTGCCTCGATCTCCTGGCGTAATATACGACTTGCTATTTTCTTTAACAATTTCTTCATATTCTACATTTTCTACATTTGTGACATCTGATGAGGAAAATAACGCTGTACCCCTATATGGCAGGTTTCCTTCCCCTCACAACCCTTTCTTTCTACCATTCAGTTTATCTCTGTATTCTTCTACCTCTGAAGAGCTAGAAGCTATCTACCTCCTATAATCCTCCTAGAAGCAAAGAATTGCTATTGCGCCTATTGCTATTAACAAGATGATAGCTATTGAAGATGTTAAACAGCTAGCAATAACAACTGCTTCAATTTCTTTCTTTGGTAATGGTTGAGGCTCTTCAACAAACTTATCATATTCTACATTAGTCCTCATATGCCGAAATTTTGAGTCCGTGAATTACTTCGTAACCATATTTATGATGGAGAATTTCTTCTACCTTATTGCGATCTGAAGCGTCTACGAACATTTTTACTTGCTTGATTTGTTCCTTGCGGTTCTTACTTCCGAAGAATTTTACCTTAAAAAGTGCCATTAGTCATCAATGTTTTTGATTTGAAGAACTTCTATATTTGCTCTGATGAGTAGTTCCCTTCCAGCATGAGTATGATAATCTCTCCAGAATACCACTCTACGAATACCTGCTTGTATTATCATTTTCGAGCATTCTAAGCATGGTTCGTCTGTGACATATAAAGTAGCTCCGTCGGAGTTATTCGAGCTTCGAGCAAGCTTGGAAATAGCATTAGCTTCCGCATGAAGGACATAAGGCTTCGTTACTAACTTTCCGAATGAACATTCTCTACATCGATGTAGATCTTGAGGACCCTCTAGCATACAAACAGCATTACACTCTACAGTTTCGCAAATGTTCTCAAAACCGCTTGGTGTGCCGTTATATCCGTCGCTGATAATTGCTTTGTCCTTTACTATCAAACAACCTACTTGACGCTTGACTGCATAGCTATTCTCAGCCCATATGCGAGCCATGCGCAAATACCTTTTGTCGAGTCTTTCTTGCTTATTCATATTATAAAGTAAAATCCCGCCATAGAATATTGCCTACAGCGGGATTCTTGTTAATTGTTATTACATTCCCATTCCTGCTGGAGTAGGAGTTTCAGACTTCTTTTCTACCAAAACGCACTCAGTAGTAAGGAACATGCTTGCTACGGAAGCAGCGTTCTCCAAGGCAACACGGCTGACCTTTGTTGGGTCAATGATACCTGCCTCGAACATATCCTCATAGCGATCGTCACGAGCGTTGTAGCCGAAAGAACCGCTACCCTCCTTAACCTTATTCACTACGACTGAACCCTCACCGCCTACATTATTTACAATCTGGCGTAATGGCTCTTCAATCGCACGCTTGATAATCTGAATACCTGTGTTCTGATCTTCGTTATCTCCCTTGAGATTCTCGAGAGCAGCACTAGCACGGATGTACGCTACACCGCCACCAGGAACTATACCCTCCTCAACTGCGGCACGAGTAGCAGCCAAAGCGTCGTCAACTCGGTCTTTCTTCTCCTTCATCTCAACTTCGGTCGGTGCTCCAACATAAAGTACCGCTACTCCTCCAGCAAGTTTTGCTAGACGCTCCTGAAGTTTCTCCTTGTCGTAATCTGAAGATGTATGCTCAAGAGTAGCACGGATCTGCTTGATACGAGACTCAATTGCTTCCTTGCTTCCGTTGCCGTTGACGATAGTAGTATTATCCTTTCTGATTGAGATCTTGTCTGCTGAACCGAGAACCTCTAACTCAGCATCCTCAAGACTCATACCCTTATCGGCTGATACAACTGTCGCTCCTGTGAGTACCGCTAAATCCTCAAGCATTTCCTTGCGACGATCGCCAAAGCCAGGAGCCTTAACTGCGGCAATCTTCAAAGCACCACGCAACTTATTTACTACAAGAGCAGACAATGCCTCACCATCTACATCCTCGGCAATGATTACCAAAGGACGACCGCTTTGAGCAACTGGATTAAGAACTCCCATGAGTTCCTTGATTGTTGATACCTTTTTATCGACGATCAGGATATACGGATTCTCTAACTCCGCAAGCATCTTCTCGGTATCGGTTACAAAGTACGCTGATACATAACCTCGGTCGAACTGCATACCCTCTACAACCTCTACATAGGTATCGGTGCCCTTGCTTTCCTCAACTGTAATAATGCCGTCATTATTTACTCGGGACATTGCCTCAGCGATCAACTTACCAATACCGCTATCGTTGTTAGCAGAGATAGTAGCTACCTGCTCAATCTTTGATATATCGCTACCAACCTCTCGGCTCTGACAACGGAGATTGCTTACTACCACTCTCACCGCCTCATCAATACCCTTTTTCAAGTCCATAGGATTTGCTCCTGCGGTTACATTCTTTACACCAACCCCTATAATCGCCTGAGCAAGTACTGTAGCGGTTGTAGTTCCGTCACCCGCATCATCATTTGTTTTCTGCGCAACATCTTTTACCATCTGAGCACCGATGTTTGCAAATTCGTTCTCCAACTCAACCTCTCTTGCTACTGAGACGCCATCCTTGGTAATGTGTGGGTTTCCGAATGATTTACCAATGATAACATTACGACCCTTGGGACCGAGCGTTACCTTTACTGCGTTAGCCAATGCGTCTACTCCCTCTTTAAGGAGCTCTCTTGCTTCTACATTGTACTTAATTTCCTTTGCCATTTTCTTTTACTGTTTTTAATTTTCTACAATAGCAATAACATCGTCTTGCTTCATAACAAGATATGTCTTGCCTTCGTTACTTACTTCTGTTCCTGCGTACTTACGATACAGGACTTTGTTACCTTCGGCGATGTCTGTTACCTTACCGCCTACTGCAATGACTGTTCCCGAATCAGGCTTCTCTTTTGCCGTATCAGGAATGATAATACCGCTTGCCGTTTTTGTTTCGGCAGGATCTGGGAGTACAAGTACTCGATCTGCTAATGGTCTAATCATACTTTTACTTTTTGTTAAATTAGTTATTGTTATTTGCTTTCGCATTTTATCATTTCTTGAAACACTTGTTGTGCCGTCATTTGATGCCAACGCTTATACTCAAACATGACTCTTGCTATCACTTTGCGTGTTCTTTTATTTACTTTGCCGTGTACTATGATACCTCTGAATCCTGAGTCAAACGGATCTGTTAATTGTGAAGGATGTACCGCTACTATTTCAAGTTTCTTCAGTTCCTTCTTGATTTTGCGTGGAATCTTTTGTTTCATACCCTATATACATGTTTATTACTTATAACCTTGTATAAAACAGAAATTCCCTACTCCGTTCTTGTGGAGTAGGGAAGTGTCCTGTTATTTGATTTTCTTTACTCATTTTTGTACCATGCTGGGATAGGAGTAGCGTTATCCTCATCATTGAGAACCAACTAAACAGCGTAATCTGTTACTCGGTCATAGACGCTCATGTTAGCATCGGTCGTATCACGCATGTTTTCTACTATTGCTTCAAGTTCGCAGATTGCTGTGACTCCCTCTGCACAATCTTTTGATGTGAAGTACTCGCGAATCAGATTTATAAAGTTACCATAGAACTCATTGAGTGTGTATTCCTCCTCATCGTCTTCATAGTAACCGCCCTCTCCTCCGCAATCACAGCATTCGCTACTTACCCACTCATCGCTATCCTCATCATACTCTTCAACATAACCGCTACCTGAACATGCTCGACATTCTACCCATTCTCCTGGGATAGTGTGGCAATCCATAGCGTTGCCGTTTCCGTTGTTACAGAACTCGTAATACAAGCGATTTACCGCACGGATCACTTCGCCTACCAAGTTCTCTGCTCTACCGCTAGCAGGCATGAACTTTTCGGTCAAACGCTTTAACTCCTGCTCATTACCTCCGTTATTGTTCCAATAGTGCTGATCTGGAGTTGAGAGAACCAAGGACTTCTGTGTGAAATTTGTCTTCATAACCAATTTTATTTACAGTTTAACTTACTATTCTGATACAAAGGTAGTGCTTTTTTAGCAAACGGCAAAGAAAAATCGAAAAATTTTTGGTAAAAATTAAAATTTGTTCTTTTTGCCCAACTTATACACTTATTCTTATGTTCAGTCAAGAGAACAAAATCCTCTTGCTTACCGCCTTTATCTGGATGACAAGCAAGACTCATTTCACGATAACGCTTGCGGATTTCATCTTCAGTTGCCGTACTAGGAAGACCCATATAATTGAAGGATGATACTGGCTTATCTGATAGGAATAGGCTTAACAACGCAATCCTCTCATACATAGCTTCACGCCATAGCTCATCCCAAAATAGCCTTTCTTGCTCCTTTATTTTCTTGCGTCGCTCCCATTCTGCCCTACGCTCTTCACGCTCTTTTTCACGACGAGCTACATCAGCAGGACAAAGTTCTTCACGAACCTTTACTATAACAGTAGCATAGAAGTAACGCCACATCCCTTCTGGTAAACCGAAGCGGATCTTATTACTTATAGCATCCCACTTCATGCGAATTACCTTAACCGAGTTATCAAATCCTTTGATATTGTTTTCTGCTTTATTATACTCGCAAAACGCAAGAAGCTCAGATGTTAAATCTGAAAGAAATTCTTTCTGCTTCTTAGGATCCCAACCTCCTTGAATTCCGTATTTCTCAATATATTCTTTTGGTTTCATAATTTCACTTTACAACAACCTCTTAAACTACTATGATATTTATGCTCTCTACAAGTACCATTAGGAGATACTTTTCGTTGCTTTAATTCGCAAAAATTTTGACAATTCATGTGCCTACAAAATACACATTTCCTTTTCATACCGCTAATCTTTCATATGATTCAACAAATCTTTACTAATCAAATTACTTTCCTTCATAAGCTCCCACATAACTGGCTCATTATGACTCTCGCAAACAATAAACATATCGTCTTTAATTCTGTATAGACGGATATACTTGAACCAACCTCGGTCTGGAGTGTGACGGAAGCTCATCAATCGCCATGTTCCCTTACCGCCCGTCAGAGTTTCAAGACCCTTCAACCATTCCTTTATCTTGTCTGCCCTTATCAAATAAGCGTTATTATGCTTACAGCGTGTTATTTCAGGATGACGACGATCTCTAAGATCTATCTTTTCCTCCAAGAGATTGCAGTGAAAATCCCTCGTATCAACATGAATAGAATTAACAGCATCTGTTATCTCTATATCATCAACATAAATCCAACCCATATTACCTACTTACTCATTTCTATTAGTGTAGATGCGAACGATAATGCGTCTCTAGAGTCCTTCTTCCTCTTGTATGCCATCTTTCTACATAGTGTAGACATAAGTGTAGAGAAGCGGATTCCTCTGGCTTCTACGAGCATGCTATGTGTGAATTCCTTTACGCACCATACATTTACCTTTACTCCGGCAATCTCAAAGATGTAAGGTTTGTGAGTAGAACCTGCAACTTCAGGATATTCCTCTCGTGCTTCATAGAAGTTATTTCCGTATGCATCAGCAAGAGCCTTGAATACCTGCTCACGCTTATGTGAGCATATGACTTCAACATCTATATCACCCACATTTCTATTTAACGGAAAACCGCATACAAGTAGAGCAGAACTACCTACTACGGCAAATTCATTAAAATCATTTCGCTTCAAGAAGCGTGCTACTTTGTTGATCTTTTCAAATGCGTCTTCAATGTGAGACTGATTTGCTGTGACTAAATTTTTCATAGATTTCTATCTTTTTGATATAACTTACTAGTGTGTTCATTTATTTCTGTGAGGAAATTGAGGAGCGGAGGGAACTTTTCCATTGTCTGAGGATAATATATTTCATAACGAACTCCGCTATTATAAACAGCAAATTCAAAGAATTGAAGTCCATTCTGAAAATTCACTTTCACCATCCCTAAACGCTCTGTTACGAATATCATAGAAATGCCCATGGCGTACCTATACCAATATGCTTCAGACGACCCTATGAGATGATTATATAACTTCTCCATCTCATGAGCTTCCCTCACTTCTAACGGATCCCAAAATCCTCCAATTTCAGGTGTTTTAGGGAATTCTCGGGGAGAAAGACACCTTATCAACCTTACTCTTCTTTCACACTCTTCTTCCTTTTTAGGTGTGAAGATTTGTTTAATTATTTCACTTATGTGTTTCATGTTTTTTGCCATTTGCCATTTACATATTTTCGCCACACGCCATTAACATAGTACCAATTTTCCTCACTTTGTCCCAGATAAGCCCATTGCGAATAATGATTATTATCTTTGGTATATAATCTTCGCTTCATCTGGTCAAAATACTCCTGAATGTGGAACGCAGGTCGTGTCATTTCACACCAATCGCTAGCAACAATTGCTCGTTCAATTTCTCCCGCACGATAACGCATCAGGCAAGACATGTAAGTACCAAGCCATCGTTCATGCCCTCTATATTGAAGAGTACAAGGATGGTTGCTCCACGCTTTCTTTTTACCGCTTAATGCATCAAGGATTTGTTGACACTCAATGATTTGTTTATTCAGCCTACGCTTATCTAATGATTTAGCGGTATCAATGGCAGAACCTATAATAAAAACATTCATGATTTAGAACTTTAACGACTCCATAAATTCAGGATAATCAAGCACATTATCACAATAACGATAGCGGTCTTCCTGACGAGCTTCGCTATCTAGCTTTTGGGTGTCCCATAATTCTTCCCAGCTCTTATCAGTTGGGTGTCCCATAGGGAACGCAAATCTGCTCCATTCGTCAAAACCTATTTTCTTGATTCCCCTCTCTTTTGCTATGAATTGAAGGTAGTTAGCTATCATCGTCGACATGCCGAAATTCTTGATGATATTTTCACCTAAATACACACATAAACTAGGTGTGATTGAAAAGGTGTGACGATACTTTATCCTGAGCCAGAGAACTGATGAGTAACCGCCTTTCTTTTGGTCAAGGAGTTCTATCAATTCCTTATCTTCATCAAGATCCTTTTGAGACATGAAATACTTAATGAATTCTGTCGCTTCCTTTTCTGTGAGAGGACGCTTATTCTTTGAAGCAACGCTCTTTGCCCACTCCTCTACTGCTTGACTACTAGGTTTCATATTACTTATTGTTAAAATGTTTTATGATCTGCTCATCTACAAGCATTCCTGCTACGAGACAAAATCCGCCATGAACTGTTAAACTAGCTATGAAACTGAAGAGTGTGTACGGACCATTCTGACTCCATGCGTTGTATGCGCATATCATGAGAGATACCGCTATTACTAACCAAACTATTACATTGATTCTTCTAACCTTTGTTTTACGATTTGTTGCCATAACTTTACAATTTTATTTACGATTTGTTATTAAAAACTTTGCTAACTATTTTTCTTGCCACAATTTATCTAATTCTTCTGTACTTACTTCTTCATCAGTATTAACATACTTCAGAACTAGCCTTTTTGCGAAATTGATGTGCTCGTTAGCTTGAGCAATACCGCCTATCATTATAAGCTCCTGAGCATCGCTGAGATGACTCATGATGGCCATTGAAACCTTAATCTTCATCGTATTTGAGATGTTTTACAAATAAGACAATCTCCTACAATATAGTCCCAACGGCCAATCTTTTTGTGATACATTTCTGTAGCGTTATCGTTCACAGGAAGTCCCCTTATCTTTCCTTCCTCATTAACGACCATAAGCTCGTCATTAGGGAGCGTTACTGTTTCAATGTAACCGCCTACAATGTCTTGCAACTCTTTAAGCTGAAAATCCTTTCCGTTCTTTGGCTCAATGTCTACAATTTCGCCATTTGTTTTATAAATCTTTGCCATATTATTTAAGTTTATAACATTTATTTGCTCTACAAGGACAATTACCTACCTTACACCAGCCTATCCTGGTCTTTGGATCTATTGCTTTCCAAGCGTACTCCTCACACTTGAAACGATTAGCAATGTAAGACTTTCCGTCTTTAATAACCACTTTCTTTGCCATAACGCTATTTCAAATTTTCTACATAAAGTTGACGATATATGTCGCCATAATATCCTCGGTCTGTTATTATCTTACTTACCAGATCAATGTCATACTCTCCCCATGAAATATATTCTAACTTGCTAACATCTTCACCGAGTACTAGCTCCGCTGTTATATCTACATATTTATCCCCAACCTTGTTGAATGCGTGTTCAATAGGCAGACCAAAGGTTGAAAACTGCCCCTCTACATAAACAGAGTTGGGGATGTGCAAGCAGAATAAAGTAGCATGTCTATAACACTCCTTTTTCCTTAATTGAATATTGTCTTTAATGTGTTGAATCTGTTCTTCTGAGAGAACCTCAGAAATTGGTGAAACAGTTACTGGTTTAGCTACTTTAAGTAGATCTTCATACCACTGAACTTGACGACTGTTAGACACTAGGTCTCTCAATTGTTCAATCTGTTTGATTAATGAGTTAGTCTCCATTTTATTCACAATTTGATTTACTATTCTGGTACGAAATTACTACTTATTTTTGAAACGGCAAAGAAAAATCAAAACTTTTTGCTAATTTTCTATATTTAGCTCCCTGCTTTCAAAATTATTGAACCAATAATGTCTTGTATCTAATGGAACACTTGGATGACGCACCTTTTTCTTCATAACCCAGATTTGATCGCCTACACAATGATTTCTGATCGGTTCTTTTAATTTGATAAGATAACTCTTCGCTGTTTCACCAAGCACTTCTACAGCGGTACGCCAACGAGTGAAGGTGCCGTCAAAATTACATGTCTCAAAAAGATATTGAGCTTCCTGAGAATGTTCGTACATTATTTTCTCTTGTTTACCCATTTTATTTACAGTTTATGTGTATAATAACCTTGCTAAAACAAAAGGGGCAGAGACGCTTTGCGACTCCACCCCTCCGCTTACGCTGCCATTGCCATTTGAGGCATTGCAACTCGCTGTGCTAATCCCATAACCTTGTTACGGATAGCGTTGAAAATGTTTTTGCCATTTAATTGACTTGTAATTCTCCACTAATCATACTTACTCGCTGTCAAAACCAAACACCCCCATAGTAGCCAATAGGGGAGTCGAACCCCTCTTTCAAGAATGAAAATCTTGCGTCCTAACCGATAGACGAAATGGCCGTACCAAGGCAATTCACACCCAACTCCACCATCCTATTTTATCGAACAGGAAAACGATTTTGTGGAGGTGACGGGAATCGAACCCGTGTCCAAACAAGCGTTCCTAAAAGTTTCAACGAACTACATTATAGTATAACTTTGTTATTTCTTTTTCTCTCCGCTGTAATATTCTTTCTTAGCAGTCTTACGCTTACCATCTACAGTTTTACTAGGCAATTGCTCATCTTTCGCTCTACCCTTTCCTCGCTTAATAGGTTCATCAACGCCAGTCTGCTCATCTGCTTCATTCTCTTCTCGTGCCATGTGTTGCCAAATCGCCTGACGAGACTCCATTTCTTTCTTTTGTTTACGGATTTTTGCTAAGAACAAATCTTTTATGTTCTGTGCGGAGCTCTTCTGTTCCTGAGGAAGCTCTTCAGGAGTCATGTCCATAGCGGTCGCATCAGCATTTCGTTCAATTTGAGCAAAGTCGTAAGCACTCGCACTAGGATAATGCATTTCAGCCGTTTCATCAAAATCTCCGCCAATTTCAACAAACTTCGCATAATAACTATTGTGAAGTCCGGCAATCAGTTTAGCAGGATCATAATTCATTCGTGCGGCAACTCTACCTAAAATAATTTCTTTCAAGTTAATTGTCTTGAGAATTTCAGCCTGAATATGTTCCTGAATAGTTACCTCGATGTTCACATCTAACGCTCCGTTCAGGGTCAAAACATCACCCTCAGCTTCCTTACGGATTTGTTCAAGAGTCCTCAACATGCAGTTGTAAGCATCTACGCTATTTAATGCCACATAGCGCATCTTCATCTTACTATACATCCAAGCTAACTCTTCAAGCCTTGGTCTCTTGTTATACAGACGAACATCAGTAACCTTATTTCGGAATTCTTCACGCTTACGCTCAATCTCTGAAATATGTCTTTTTAGAACATCTTTAACATCATCCTCATTTACAATTACCCCATTATCTTCGCCCATTATACGAACTACCTCACTAACTGTGAACATTCTACCTAACAGCTCGATTATATCTTCTTCAAATGGGGATAGCTGATACTTTACTAACTCATCTTTCTTCTTGCCTCCATAGCATCCTGCTTTTCCAAAAGCAAGATTATGTGCGGTTGTGATCTTTGCGCGAATCTTATTATATTCGCTTTTCATAGTCATGATTGACTCTTGTTCCTGTGGACTGAGGTGTTCTATAAACTTCTTCAATCTATGAGGAAGCATAGCTATATTTATTTCGTCTCCCTCGCTACTTATGTAGATAGTATTTTGAAGTTTTGGATGCTGTTTTAACGCTAGCATCTTTTTATACTCAGCAACATTAACTACACCATCAGGAATCTGAATATCCTTAAAATTACCCATCTTGTTTGCGGTTTATTGTTTTTACCTTATTTAATAATTGCGGTTTATTGTGCTATTATTGCGGTATTAGCGAATTCTAGCAGAAAACACCGATACCGCAATAAATAACGCATTTATGTAAGGAAACAAACACTAATCGTACATTTTCAAGTCTTCTTCTAATGATTGAATCACTGACTCGCAATCTACGATTTCGTTGTGATATCTCTCACGCTCCTCCTCCGTAACCGCTGAAGAAGCTAGGTTGCCAAGTTGCTCTCTACGAAGCCTTTCTTCCTCAAGAGCCTTTGATATTTCATTTTTCTTCATATAACCCACTTGAGCCATTTTATGTAATAATTCGTTTTTAGATTTGCGAAGCATTTTCAACTCATTACGCAATTTTTTATTTTGAGACTTCATTCCCTTATACATCTCCTCGCTCTTCACCCTATGAGCTGCTTCATGTAAAGCGGAAATATCTATCTTTTGAGAATTTTGCTTTTTATACTTATTGAATTCTTCTTGCTGTTTTTGAAGTTGCTTCCTTAATTCTTTAATGTTATGCTCCAATTCATCGATATAGGCTTTTAACTCCCCAACTTCACGCTGAGAATGTTTCAACAGTACATCTGATGGTAACTTATAAAGTCCATACCGAGATCGATTCTTATTTCGCTCACTTCGCTCATAATAGAATTCATACGGCATTACAAGATTGTTAGGAACCTTATTACCGCTTTCTTCATGAATCGCTTCCCAAAGAAGTTTCCTTACGGATTCAATATTCCACCCTGCTATTCCGCACCCTATCTTTGTTAAGTAGAATGTTAAATCTGGATGTTGTTTGATTACCGCTATGAACGAACGGAAGCTATTAAACAAATCTGTTTCTGAAACAGATTGCATTTCCTTATCAAGAGTTGGTATAGCATATGTATTACCGCTCAAACCCTCAGCAACACCCCATTCTGCTCCAAACTTTTCATAAGCTATCCTTGCGGCACCGCCATAATGATTACCATTTAGATTTGAGCCAAAAACAAAAATCTCACCGCTTGATAATTCTTCTATCCTCTCTGGAGTGAAATCAGCTCTCATAATAATACTCAGTACATTGAATAGTATTCCCCTCGAGGCACTCTACAGCTCCGTTACGAGAGTTAATACTAGATGAAACAACTTTACTCGTCTTCTTACTTTCATCTCCTCTAACGAGCAGATATGCTTTGCCTGCGTCAACTCTATCTACTATGTAATCGCCTACTAGCTTCCCCATGCAGATAGCTTTAACTCTCATTCCCTTTTCGAGATTTTGAGGGATTTGATTCTTGTTCTCCATCTTCGTTTTGATTTTTAGATTTTGGTACTGGGATGAACTTTCTAGGGGTCTTCCCTATCTCCTCGTGAGCCTTATTGAGCTCATCTTCGTTTGCTTTTTTATTGATGTCTTCCATGTTTTACAAATTAAATGAAATATCTTGAATTTCCGCTATAACATTTTCTAGCCACTCTTCCTTTGCGTCATCTTCTGTATCTTCATCCTCTTCGGTTTCTTCCTCAGCGGTATCATCTTCACAATATTCTGTGTCTATATTCTCAAAATCAGAGATAAGGCTTTCACATTCATCAATTCTTTCCTGAAGAAGCTGACCTGTGTCGGATTCTTGAAGAGACTCGGGCATATTATCAAGGCTATCTTGACATTGATCTCTGAGCTCCTCTAATTGAGATATGATATCTTGAACAAATTCTTCTACTTCCTCAGGCTCCAAAGCGTTGAAATCTTCTATCTGTTCTTGAATGTTATAATATGTTGATAAAAAAGAAGAATTTGTCAACTGTGAAGGTCTAGGCTTCGTTCTTGAATAATTAGGAGATTGATTCGTGAAACACCAAGTCCAATATGATTCACCTTTATGAATTAAGATAGAATCATTCTCATCTCTCGGTTGAGTTCTGTCGATCTTAGAATACTTTTCACCTGCATGTTTACCTTTTTGATGTACTAATTCTACACGCTTACCGCAAGAATAAATATCCTTCCTTGCTGATTTTACAAATGTTGCTGTTGCCATAACTTTACAATTTTTATAAAAAAACTTTGCCTTTGATGTCCTCTAAAAAAGTATTTGTGTGAACATAAATCAATTCTCTTTTTGCTCTTGTGATAGCTACATAGCGTAAATTTTCTTCTTGCTCATATTGCCAATCCATTGTTGCGAACTTACTAGGTATCAACTCTGGAATTAAGAAGAAGATTCTATTATTCTCTAATCCCTTTGCTTTATGAATTGTACTGAGCATGATACCCTTAATTTCGTCACTGAATATGTCTTCTATTAAACGCTTCAATTCTTTTACATCATCAACCTCTTCACTCAAACATTGGATAACCTCTACACGCTGAAACAGTAGCTCCATTTTTGGATGATAAGCAGGATGTCTCACTCCACGCTTTTGTAACTTCTCTAGTAACTTATTTTCCTCCCTTTCTATGCCTTCAAATAATTCGGGGATAGTTCTAGCTCCCGTCTTAACAATCAAACTTATAATTCCTTCACCGATGTCCTTACCCTTGATTTTGCTTTTTATTTTGTTCTTCATTAACCAAAGGTATGTTTGAACCAAAGGTTTCAGATTCCTACAAAGTATCCAATCGCCTTGTCGAATTTCGGTAAGACTTCCATCTTGCCAAACATGTCCATCTATGGCGTTATCAGCGTACTTTATCTCAGGGACAATTTGCTGTGCCTCTTCGACGATCTTTTTAGCACACCTATAACTTACACTCAACGGCATCTTAATTGCTGCTCCGTTGAGATTACACAGCTTATCATAGCTATTAGCGTCGGCTCCTGCGAATCCATAAATCGCTTGATTCCTATCGCCTACTGTAATCAGACGACCCTTTCTACTCAGACTATTTTTTATAAACAGTTGTTGACAAAGGGAAAAATCTTGACTTTCATCGCAAAATACATAATCGTATTTCTGTAATCTTACCGACTTATCTGTTACTGGAACATATATCATGTCCATGAAATCGAACTGACTCTTATCAGCATTCATGAGCTTAAACGCTTTCTGAGCTATCTTGATATCTTCTCTTTCTACATTGAGGTCATAATGTAGAGTGAGTTGAAGAATTGCTTCTTCATCGTCTTCACAAAGGTTACAACGCATCAAATCTAAGATCTTTGGTATAACATAAAAATAATAACCACGCTTACTTTCAGGAATTTTCATATCCTTCATAACACGCTCTGTTTTTGCTATACCCTTATTCGGATTCATTTTCACCTTACTGCCATATCTACACAATATAGCTCTCCATCCGCATGAATGGATTGTCATTATTTGTACATCTGAACGCTTATTTCGTTCCCGCAATTCATCAACGATTGAATTGTTAAATGCTAAGAAAAGGGAAGTACTGTCTTTGGGTACAAAATTAAGTAGCTCCAAAAGCACAGTAGTCTTCCCTGATCCTGCTACAGCTGATATGCTGATATTCTTGTTCGTTAATTGAAATGCTTTATAAATTGCCTGTTGATACTTTGACGGTTTTTGCATTATCTTAACTTTTTAACTCCTTCAGGTGCGCTCCACTTATACCAAGTTGAATCCTTTGAGAACTCACAGCGTACAAGTATGCCATTTTCCATTTCTTTATTGAAATGATTGAGGAACTCAACTCGGTTATTACACATCGCTACATTTTTATGTAAAAACTCTGTTATGTTTACACCCTCGGCAGTATTGAAGTCAACAGATTGAGCAGTGTTAAAGTAGCTTTCCTGCCATTTATAAATATTGAAATAAAGCGTCTGACCGCTAGGCTGAACAATCTGGAGGATGGTGTATCCTTCCATCACTAATTGCTCAATTGCTTTTTGATAGATATTTACTTCCATAATCAAATTTCGTTATTTTCCTTTGCTAACAATAGTTTATTCTTAACGCTCGTGAGAGCTCTTGAATATTGTGAATTAGTTACTTCCGGATTCATTTTCAAAAAATCCGATGCTCTTTGCCCACTCATCTTTGAATGACATATTTTCTTTTCTAACGGAGTAAATTGTAAGTTATCCATTACAAAATCTACGCTACTATGAACAGCATCTACCCTCATTTCCTTACTAACATAAGACATAGCTTCAGTTACTTCGGCTGATGCGTTCATTCGTTGCATTTCTCTTTGGTATTCTCTGAAAAAGTTTCTTGATAAACTTTTATTGAAATAGAAGTAGAAGTTGTATCCTCTGCCTACTATATATTTCTCTAAACATTTATCAAATGTGATGTAACAATTAGTTACCAAGTCATCCCTCTCAGGAATATCAGGAGAATCTATACCCCGCAATAAATTAAGAAAATTTGAGATATTCTTTTTAACAATATCTTTCATCATCATAAAGACGAGATTCTTATAGGCACGGACTCGTTTAGAACTAGTAGAAGTCTGGATTATACCTATATACCTCTCTGCTTGTTCCGCATCATAGTAGAAGTCCTTGCGAAAATATAGATTCTCTAGTGTCATTGTTGATGATATTTATTTCATGTTCTTGAACTCGCTCATTACTTGATTCATTTGATGATCTTTGTAAGGTTTTACTTCCTTCATATAATGATCGTGGCTACGCTTCTTCAGCATTTCTTTTCGCCCCTCTGGAGATGACATAGTGTATTTACCTATACCAATGTTCTTCTCGCTCAAAGGAACACTTTGATTAAGATTAACTTCCCTGCGGATAGAACCACATTTCGGACACGGAGCGTTATTACTTACCAATTGTCCGCCTATCATCTTATATCTATTGGAAAGATATTCATCTTCTATTCCATATCTTTCACAATCAGGATTTTCACATACAAATTTACTCATACTGCATTTTCTGTTAGTCTTGCATATTCTAAAATAAGAAGAGCGTCTGAAACAGCAAGCCAATCTTTTTTGTACTTGAAGTTGAATTGACGCTCTGCGGATGGCCAAAGTTGTTGAGCTCTTTGCATCAATTTAGCCTTCCATTCAGTAGTTGATTTCTTTCCCTTTGAACCAAGTTGAAGTTCCTTTTGCCACTTCTGAGGAGTTACTTCTGTAGTAGGTATTCGACATGATATTAAAGCCATCTCTAACCATCCGAACCCCTTACCAAAATTGAACATAGAAGAAGCTCCTCCTTGACCAGGAATTCCGCCAACTTTCTCAAGATAACACCTACTGTTATTTTGATATCGTTTGAAGAAATTCAAAATCATTTGTGGAGTTTCAGGCATAGGAATAGCCTCAATCAACTCTTTAGAGTCAACTGAGAATACCGCTATTCCGCCTGCCTTTCCTGGATCTATGGCAATTAGCTTACGATCTTTTATATGTTTTATCCACTTTTCCATAATATATATCTTAACTTTGGGTGTTTGAAATATAACGACTTACACCATTTTCCTTCACAACCCTTAAAGTGTTCTCATTATTAAATCCTTCGCTGACATTCTGAGTAATCACCAAAATAGTAACCCCCATTTTTTCGAAAATTTTGATAATGTTCTCTTGTCCTCTAGAGTCCATTCCGTGAAAACATTCATCAAATACAAGTAAATTCAGACCACCGCCATTTGAAGACAAGTTAATAAGGTGTTGAATTCCTAACACTCCGGCAAGAGTAACTCTACCCCTCTCACCACCGCTTTTTGCCATAAAGTTTTCTGAAGTTACTCCGTCATTTGATACAAAGACATCAATCTTTTCACGCACTTCTCCTGACTTCAATATCGTAAATCCATTTATCAAAACAGATATATCAACACCGAATTTACGGAGATAGCTGTTTGTGATTCCTTCAATAATCTTTACAGACTTATTAGCTAGGTATGTCATGAAACCGCTTTTACCCATGTTAAATAACCAGAATTTTATTAAATCTAGCTCTTCTTCAATAGGCTTCATTGCCTCGTTATACCTACTGATCTCATCGTCACATTCCTTTATCTTTGCTTCTATTTTCTTGATAGCTGAATTATCTTTCTTTTCATCTTTCAAAGCAACAATTTGCTCTTCATAACGCTTAATCTTTTTCTGAAGATCCTGCTCTTCGTTCTTTTTGTTAGAACGCTTCCTTTTCAAACGATTGAGCTTATCCTCAAACTCATCATAACGCTCTTGAATAGATTCTGCTTTTTCTATCTTGATTGTGAGAGCTTTTATTTTAGCTTCAGCGTCTTCAATTTTCTTAGTTACCTTACTAATCTCTTTGTCGGTCTCAGAGAGTAATCTTTCAGCGTCTTCAACGCTTAAACCTAAATCTGACTGAATAAATTCATGACCGCATGAAGGACATTCAATAGAATCAGACAATTCGTTTTTAAGATTCTTCTTAACACGATTTAATTCTCTTAATTCAGATTCAAAAGAATCTAACTCAGAACGCTTCTTTTTTCGTTCTGCCTTGAGATTTGAAACATCAGGAATAGTTATCTCACTTAACGCTTTTTCAACGATAGCTATTTCTTCATCTATGACTAATGCTTCTTCTTTATTTTTCTTCAGAAGATCTTCAGTATCAGATATCCTTTCTTCTAACTCCGCTATCTCTTCATCATTATTACCAGCTTCCAAGAGTTCTAATCGCTGTTCTGCCAGCGTTTCCCTTTTCCCCGATAACTTATCCGTCTCTAGAGAAAGAAGTCGTAATTCGTCTTGCTTTATCGCCTTACGATTATTCAATTCTTCTATGGCAGGATTTATCATATCAGCACTGGTTATTCGATTCATAATCTCCTTCTTTTCAGTATCGCTTGCTGTAAAGAAAGTGTAATGATTATCTTGGCTGATTATATAATACCGAAGCAAATCTTCACGACTTATACCTATCAACTCAAGAACCCTTTTATTAGCTTCAGCCACAGATGTTACTTGAGTGTTCTGTATCCCATTTTCAAATATCTTCACATTCACAGATTTACCACCCCTGAAGAAAGTTCTTTGGATAATCAACTCTTTCCTAAGAACTGGGTTGTGAAGCTCAAATGAAATGAAACATGAATCAGCTTCACGATTGATGAAATTATCTTTTTTAATATTGCGAAGACTCTCGTTAGTCAATGCAATACAGATAGCTTCAAACAGCGTTGTTTTACCTGCTCCGTTGTTTTCTAGCGATCTATCTGTACGATTGTCGCCGAATATAACTACACATCTGTTATTCTTAAACTCATAAGACGAGTCAACATGAGAAAACAGATTCTTGAATTCTATCTTTACGGGATTCCACATATTAGATGTTTTTTACTAGTTCTAAACCATACTTCATTTGAGAACCTTTTATTTCATTCTCTGAACAAAACTTGAAAAAATCTTTCACAACCGCCTTTTTATCGTAACAAAGAACGCTGTCACTCTCAGATATTTCAATCGCTTCCTTTTCTTCATCGCAAACAAACTTGCAGTCTATTCCGTATTTACCCTGAATTTCCGCTATGTTTATTCTTTGACAGTCAGTCTTTTTTCCTACAAATTCAAAGCGTATGTGGTCATAAGTCTCTCCCTCATAATTCTCTAATAGATTTTGTAGAGATTCCTTATCATCAGCGGAAATTACTTGCTTGATATATTTAGGGAATCTTGAAGCAACGAATTCAGTTGAACCATCACTATAAACAATTGTGAAACCCTTGTCTGTTATATTTTCTCCGTAATTATTTTGATACGCTGAACCTGTGTAGAATACATTCTTCGCTATCTTACTAGCGTTATGGTAATGTCCAATTAACACGCTCTTATAATCAGAGAACATAGACGGCTTGATGATAGATTCTACCTTTGATCCGTCATTATTAGCAACTCCATCGAACCCCATGTGGGTAACGAGTACCGCTGGACGCTTCTTGTTTCTTTTAGCGTCTGCTTTCTTCCATTCTTCAAGCCACTTTTCATCCTTGAAGTACGGAACGAATACAACATCTAATCCATCTACACTTACACAAGTTCCTACGCTATACAAATACTGCTCAGAATATACATCTAAATAGCTTCTTTCATCATCAGCGTCTGTCTTGTCATGATTTCCTGGAATGACTCTTATTAAGATTCCTTCATCCATAAGGTTTTCTAGAATTTCCTTCCAAGTTGTTAAACAAGATAACGGCTGTCCGCTTCTATTGGTAAAAACATCACCGCCTACCCAAATCTCATTGATGCTTTGTTCATGACAAAGAGATGAAAGCTGATTAAAGATGTCTTTAACCAGCTCTCCGTTATTCTTATCAAGATGAACATCATTAACAAGTATCGCTACCGCCTTTTTCATAATCTTTCTTTTTAAGAAAAAACTATGTTAGTTATCTTCGATACCCTTATTCAACCTTTCCTTCATAGCAAGTAGATCGTCTTGCATAGATTTGCGAATCTTGTTATGTAAAACGATTAACAACTTATTATGTTCATAGTAATGTTTGAACAATTCTCTAGGAGAAGACCAAGTAAGTTTGCCATTCATGAAGCTGATCTTCTTTGCCCCCTCTTTTTTCAAGATTCCTGTCTCAAGAGCGTAATCAATATCCTCCTGAGAAAGTATGATGCCATAACCTAACAAGATGCGTATGTCTGTTTTCTGACGACTTCCGAAGTCATTCTTTACTACCTTAACCTCGGTAATCTGAGCGACCTCTACATCGTCTAATTTCTCGTGTCCCTTGAGTTTCATAGAGAGTCTAAGAGTAGGAAACAACGACACCCATTCACCGCCCGTACTCTTGCGTGTAGTGATACCCATAACAGATTGTTCATATTGATGATTAAGAATAACAAAGTGAACTATATGGGTGTACATTTCTGACATTATACCCTTGGCGAACTTTTTAGCTTCTTTAGCAAACGCCATCATCTTTTCATTCTTCAACTCGAAGTCTTCAACATTCTCACCTTTTGATAACGCTTTTTCCATTCGCTCGGTATTTTCCTCCATAGTATCAAGCTCCGACTTGCTAAGAGTTGCTCCCAAACTATCCCACAAAAAGAAGAACTTCGGCTTCATTTTTTCTTCAGCTAAAATCTCATCTGCGTCCATGATGAGTTTCTTAACCTGAAGAAACATTGCTTCTACATACTTTATCTTTACAATGATGATACGCTCCGTTGGTAAGCCAAGCTGAAGAGCGTAATCCTTATTGTCACGATTTTCACTGCTCAATATTACAGCGATTCCGTCGTCGGGATTTTCCTTCAAGAACGCTTTCATAGCCATCAATCCGAGAGTCGTTTTACCGCTTCGGCTCATTCCGGCAATTTCAATTATTCCTGTGGGAAGGCCAAAGGTGTGAAGATTGTAATCTAGACTAGGACTTCCCGTATGACACCAACTCTTAACAGCGGTAAATCCATCTTTATCAGAGAACTTTATTACATCTTCGCTGTTAAATTTCTTTACTATTTTATCAATTATGCTCATCTTTTCAGAATTAAAAAGAGCCAACGGAATATAGCTACTCCGCTGGCTCGTGTTATAGAATCAAATTACTTCTTTCCTGCTAAACGCTTGCGGATATCGTTGAGTGATACCTTTGCGGGAGCTTCCTCCTCGTTATCAGTATCATCGTCCTCTTCTTCATCCTCCTCTTCAGCAGCGTCTTCATCCTTAGAAGCAGCACGGATAGCTTCTCTCAAATCATCGTCGCTCATAGACTTCTTTACTGAAATCTCTAATCCGTTCTTTGAGATGTACTTCTTGAGTTCTGACCTATCCATGTCATCAAACTCGTCTCCCTCTGTGTCTTCAGCGTCGTCTTCCTCCTCAGGAGTATCGTCATCCTCCTCCTCATCGTCGTCATCTTCTACAACCGCTTTCTTTGGAGCAGGTGCGTCTTTCTTGACAACTTTTTTAGCGGACTTCTTAGGCTTCTCTTCCTCTTCATCAGCGTCGTACTGAGCCTTTATCTCTTCAAGGTGCTCAAGCCAATCATCGTCGTCAAACAGACCAATTTCATTTTCCTCATCAAAGTTTTGAAGACCCTCTAACGCACGCTCAAAGTCACGCATTCCGTACTTATATATTACCTCTGAAAGTGGCTTGAGAGTCATGAAATACTCAATCTCCTCATCTGTAAGAGGACGAGCCGATACTTTCTTCGGGAACGCTACCTCGTAATAATTCTCACCCTTTTTCTTGTTAGGATTCTTACGATAAGTAACATTGATAGGAAGTCCCTCGTCTGGATCTGTGAATGGGTCAACCTCTATTACCTCATCTTCATCCTCGCTGAACGCTAATTTATTCATAGCGTCACGAACCATCTTCTTAAACTCCCACAGCTTGGCTCTCAACTGGTCGTCTCCGTTTACACGGTCAGCGTAACACAACCAAGTGTACTGAGGATTGAGTGAATTACTCTTTGGTCCGTTACCTACGAGTGCCTCAAGTTTTTCAGCGTCATTTCCGACATGCTTCTTAGCCCACTTAACATACTCCTCAACGATATCCCATTTTGTACCTCCGTGTACTTTTGAGTCAAGTACAGTACCTCTACGAGTATCACCATCGTCTGTATTGAAAGTAAGCCAGTAACACTTCTTAGCTACATAGAACTCTTCCTGACCAGGATGAGCAGGGAAAATACGGATCTTAATTGTCTTTCCGTCTTCCAGATTCAAATACTCGGTTGAAGAACCTGTTCCAACCATTTCGTTCTCTGCATCAACCTGCTTCTGAAGCTTCTTGATGCTTGTTGCTTTTAGCTGAGCTCTTAAATTTGCCATAACTTTTCAAATTTGAAATTAGTCTATAATTTTTCTTGTTTTCTTTATCAATACATTGTTGACTCTACCCTCTATAACGCTGTCAGGGATATCACCGCTTTGAACAGTCAAAGACAGTTTATCAAGTTTAGCACTCTTATCTTTGGCAGACCAAAAGATTGAATTTATATAATCCCTTGTCTTTTGAACCTCGATGTAAGATTTTCTCATAGCCTGATAAGACTTATTCATCAACAAAGCGTTATTCAATGCTTCCACTGTAGGATTCTTGCCTCCGTTAGCTTCAGCGAGTTCACTTCTCAAATTCTCTTTTGTTTTTGCCTCAAAAACTTCTAGATTCAGCTTGCTTTCTGCTACCTTACTTTCTGCTTCTGCTAAGAGATTGCCGAAGCGATTCACAATCACTGGGAAAGTAATAAGTTCTCCAACAATGTTACTGTAATCGATTTTCAACAAAGAATTAATATCCATATCTTCGTCAAAATCATCAAACAAAAGTTTGCAGGTGTTTTTTCCTACTTGAATAATCTTCTTTTGCATACCTATTTAATTTTGAAATATTCCTTAATTAGTGCAGTGATGTCATCGCCATCCTTACACCCCCTCAATATCATCTGGTGGGCGAGAATTTCACTACTGTGGGTATCAGGATTGAATTCTGATTCATGATGATTACAGAAAATTATCTTGACATCCTTCCCCATTATTTTCGCTACGCTAAAAACCATTTCTGCTTCATAAGGATAACGAATTGAGCCAAATGCTACATTAGCAGTGTTTTGTCGTTCTGGGTCTGTGATTGAAAAGTATTTTTTGCTAACATCATTTCCCGTCCAGCGTGCCCAAACATCGTCTCCAGCTAACTTTTTCAACTCTTCGCCTATATTCTTTAACAAGTCTCTTCCTCTAAAATAGACATGATTGTGATTATCCGTTGGGAGGATTATTCCTTGCTTACAATCCTTCCATCTCATATAAAATTCTGATGCTGGATCTACAACACCGCCCTCGCCAAAAACTTTCAAGAGCGTATCTCGAATACCATCACTAAAATCTGAAGAAATGAAAACCCTTTCTTCTTCAAACGAGGAATTCATTAACTTATTCAATTGATAAGTTTTACCGCCACCGATTGGCCCAACGAAGCCATATACTTTACCGCTATTCATTTTCTTCTATATTAAAGAATTTGTTGACTATACTAACCTTGAGATTGAATCTCTTGTGAAACATAGCTTCACACTTTTCAGCAGAAGCTAACAAACCTCTGTGAACTGTTTCTATTTGTTTGCTCAAATTTTGATTACCTACTAGCAACTCCCTCTGAATAAAGAAGGCAAGAGCTAACCAGTCGCAAAACTTACAAAGTGTTAAAACATCTTCATCAACTTCATTTAATGAGTCAAAAATAAAACTACCGCAAGGTGTTTCATCAGTGAGTTCTTTTTCACCTAAATACTTTGAAAGGTTATTGAGGGCATTGCGAATTTCTTCTCCGTTGTAAGGATTATACTTCGTCTCATGACTAATGTCTCTCAATAACAACGCTTCATCCCAATCGTGGAACATAGCGTGGTCAACGCAACTCATTATGAATTCTCTTTGTTTTCTAGTCTTATTCTTACCAAAGACCTCTTCTAAAAGAACTCTACAAAAGATAGTAACCTTATAGGAATGCTGTGATACACTTTCCTTGTTAAACACATCTTTTTCCGACCATTGAATGATGTTATCTAAACGCTTGAGATAATCACCCTTGAAAATTTTTACAATCATATTTACAATTTTTTACTGAAATGTTCTTCCTGCTTCGTCATCTTTGTTTTATGACTAGATAATACATACAACTTCGTTTTTGCGTCGCTGTATAGTTTCTTTTCATTCTTGAACTTGTCTTTCTTAACCCTGCCGCAAATAGCTATGGTCATTCCCTTGAGAGTATCTACAGGCTCAGGGAGATTTTCATACGCATCAGGCCATAACAGAATAGGAATAATTGTATTGTTACAATCGATCTGTAAGGTACACATGGTTCCGTTTTTGATCTCCTTTGTTTGATAATATATCAACTTTCCTGCTACTGTGACTTCAGCGTCTGCCTTACTGTCGAGGAATTCTGTATCATTCACATACAACTTCGCTACTCGCTTATTAGGAATTGAATCACGAATCATACTTTCATAATCAACCTCTCCAAAACCCGTCAAACGCTTTTGTTCTAAAATCCAAAATGCATTTGTTTTAGCATCCGCTGTTTTATATTCTTCTGGCAAATCTTCACCCTTAATTTCAAGATATCTAGCTAACAGATCTCTTCGGTCACGAGGATTCTTTATATTCTCTATGAGATCAAACGCTCCGGCAATAATTAAGCACTTTACAACAGTTTTATTCACCTTACTAGGTACTCGGCTCAGAAATTCTTCTAGATTGAAAAATTGCCCACCTGCAGCACGAGTTTCAACAAGATGTTTTACCGCTGTTTCGCCTACCCCTTTGATTTTTGTTAAGCTGAAGAAGATACGCTGTTCCTTTGGATCGCATGTAAAATTACCCTCTGAAAAGTTTACATCTGGCGGACGAATTTCAATTTCAACTCCAGTCTTCTTCAATTCAGCCAAGCGGTACGGAACTTCACTTTCTTTTGAGAACTGAAGAGCCGTGGTCCAGAACTCCAACGGATAATTCACCTTGAACCATTGAGACCAATAACTCATTATTGTATAAGCGGCAGCGTGCGACTTATTGAAACCATAGCCACTGAATGCTAGCAACTTATCCCATACCTTATTAGCGTAATCTTCAGGAGAGTCAATTCCTGCCTTTTTAAGCAACTTAATGTATCCCTGCTTAAACTTATCTCCGAACGCTGCCAGAGTCTTCAAATCCTTCTTTTTAATGGTTGTACGCAAGATATCAGACTCTACCTCAGATAACCCTCCTACGACTACTGCTTTCATAATTTGTTCCTGATAAACATACAAAGAATATGTTTCCTTTGTAATGTCCTCCATTCCGTAATCATATGATGGTTTTTTCTTTCCTGCTTTAATATCAGCAAAATCTTGATGAGCATTGACATCCATTGGACCAGGACGGAATAAAGCGGTCATCGCAATCAAATCGTCCATAGAAGTAGGCTTAACCTGACGACAATAATTCATCAAGCCAGTGGTGCCAAACTGAAACACATCCTCATTCCACCCTCTCTTGAAATACCTAAATACTTCATCATCATCCATTGGGATTTTATTAACATCTATCTTTTTACCACAATTCTTTTTAATGAGCTCAAGGATATTAGCGAACTTATCAAGCTGAGATAATCCAAGGATATCTTCCTTCAAAAAACCGCTCTTATCAATATACTTACCCTCCCATTCACTTACAAGAACTCCGTCAATTTTCTTAACAGGCATCCACTCCCACAAGTCTATTTCTCTTCCGTCATCTACAGCATTCTTTGGCACAATTACTACCGCAGATGGATGCACACTCTCAGCCTTTGGCTGAAGAAGAGCGTACTTTGACATATGTACTAGCTCGGGATTTTCTTGAACAAATTTGAATAGTAATTTTGATTTAGAAGCGTACTCAATGAGATCGCCCCAAGTGTACTCAATCTGATCGTCGATATCCTTTGTGAGTTTATTCGTATAATCAAACGACAACCCCTTAACCTTTCCGAAGTCTTTAATACAAGTCTTCAGCTTCATGCGAGTATATGTTCCAATTGAACAAGTGTAAGCGTAACCATATTTCTCTTTGATATACGCTTTAACGGCATCACGGAATTCAGTAGGAAAGTCTACATCAATATCTGGCATACTATCAGCACTCTTTGCACGCTCACCGCTAACACGAGTCTCGTTCAAAAAACGCTCAAACATAAGACCATATTTCAATGGGTCAACATTAGTAATGTGCAAGCAATAAGCTATCAAACTACCGCAAACAGAACCACGACCAGGACCAGTAGAAATACCATTCTTATGACACCAATTTATAATATCCCACAGAATCATGAAATAGTCGCAAAGACCATTTGGTACAATAACCGCACATTCTGTTTCTATTTGTTTAAGATATACCGCTTTCTCTTTCTCAGGGAGCTTACTAAAATGTTTATTGAAACCCTTTTCAAGTTCTTCAAAGAATAGCTCTTCAACGCTCTCAACCTCAAATTGAGGCAGTTTTCGTTCTCCTGTGCTGATTCTAAAATCTACCTTTTCAGCTAATGATGTCGCATTTTCAATACCCTTTACAATAACATTGAATAATGGTTCAACATCATCTAACCACTCATTGTATGAATTAAGAGTATCTTCAACGCTTTTGAAATACTGATTATCTGATTCTCCTGATGCTTTTCCTACTACCTTATTCAGCATAGATTTCAAACCGCTTTCTTCAGCATCAAGATAATAGCTATCGTTAATTAAGATAGGCTTCAGAGCCTTACGATAATTACATAAGTAGTTATCTATATTCTCAAGATGTCTTTTGAATAATTGGTCGCTAACATATTCAACAGTATCTATCTGATAATAGACTTCTGAGAATGAACGCTTATACAGAGCAATAAGTTTTGCGCAAGCAACCTTATCTTTCTTAATGTAATTAAACTTACTGTCTTTGGGGATTACACACGCCAGACCATCGCCTAACTTACATGCTTCTTCTTCTGGAATGTATCCGTCATAGTCTACATTCACCGCCTTATTCATAAGCAATAGATTCTTCCACCCCTTATAATTCAAGACAAAGAATTTTAATTCAAATGTTTCTTGAACATCCTTACTAGGATCGTAATTAACAGCTACTGTAATTGTTTCACCGATAATACTTTTTACACCTACTTTTTCACAAGCTGTTTGAAAGGGGAGTGTTCCGGCAAGAGTATCTTTATCGCAAATACCAAGAGCCTTACAACGCATGAATTTAGCTTTCTTCGCCCACAAATCGCTAGAACCGCTTCCGTTCATTATCTCGTACTCCGAATGTACTCCAAGGTGAGCAAAATCTAGAATATCAGGCTCCGTTGAAGAACCAAGATATTTGAAGTCATTAAATTCTGGCTTGAAGATTATTTCGTTATACCTATTTCGGTCACGCTTTATCGATGAATAATAAAACTTGGTGCCAAACTCAAACAATATCCATTGAACCTTACCCTCATCAACGAGATCAAATTCATTGTCTGATAGTATGAAGCCAAAGTCCTCATCAATTACCTTTCCGTCAAATGGATGTAAGTATAATCCTTCTCCATTCAATCCGTCTATAGACAAAATATCAGAGCCGTCAAGCGATGACTCTGATATTGATAGACGATTATCTTTTAACCATTTTTGTAAAGATTCAGTCATATTACAATTTACCTAAAAATTCATGCTTTCCTTTTGTAGATAACCTTGTAAAAAAGTAGTTCTTCGCCAACATGGTAATGTCCCAAAGGAAGTCGTCAGCAGTTTTACCCTCTTTATGATTGAAGTCTAGTTCTAAGACCTCTACCATAGAAATAGCGTTATTACGAGCTACATCTTTCTGACTAGGTGTCTCTAATGTGACGATTTTCTTATTGTATTCGATGAATAATCTAAGAAGCTGATAAACCTTATACAGATACTCGCTGAACTCTCTTACGCCAGCTATTTCCTCTTCAGATTCTTTTTCTCCATCATACAACCTTGTAAGGTTATCAATAATGATATTCATCTGAATCTCAATCTCACGAAAACGATTTACCGCTACCTGATGACTGAAATTGAAATCCATTCTACGCTCTTGAGCTCCGCACTCAGAATACATATCACCAACAACCTCAATTCCACGCTGACGAGCGTAATATGACTCATGCATTGACACTGCTGCTTTGTTCCAAGAATAAAGGTGTAAGCTCTGAGAATTGTGAGTCTGAGTTCCTAACTCTACACCAAGCGTCGCCGCAATGAGTTCGGTCAAAAAGCTGAATTGAAATACATTCGTAGGAAGCCCCAAATGTAAATCATTACTTCTATTGCCTATTGTTGTAATGAGTTTCCCATCACGGATCTTCAACATGATTATATCATTACATGGAATGTCCTTTGTTTTGAATCCTAAATCAAAAGCTGGATTCCAAATCTCCATAACTACCTGACGAGTATTAGGATTCTCTGAAAGGATACGAATAGCATCGATGACTTGGTCGTAACCTCTAGAAGCGTCTCCTGCTATAAACTTATCCTCTGCTCTTATTCCCCAGTGTCTGAGACGGAATCCATAAGGAGCGTGAAATACTTCTCCATCATCGCTATACTCAGCCATCTTCTTATTGAAGATAGTAAGGAATTTAACATCCTTCTTTCCGCAAGCAATCCACATAGCTTCAGCTAACAAAAAGAAAATGTTTATGTTTCGATTGTAACCTCCTACACAGCGTCTGTAAGGATTTGTGATATGCGTCTTAATATCCATCATTTCCTTAACATCACCATCGCGACTAGGTTGCCACTCTCTATTATTCATCAGATAACTATTCACCACAGGATATATAGTGGAGAATGTGTGTGCCTTAATTACCCCTACTTCGGGTACAAAAACGCAATCGCTATTTAATCTTTCCATAAACCTTATAACTTTATTTTAATGTATATTAAGTAACTATGCTGAAAAAGAAAGGGAAGCGAATTCGCTTCCCTTAACCATGAATCAGATTATTTAGAATTACTTCTTCACAGTCTTCTTAGCTGCTGTCTTCTTAGCTGCCGGAGCTGCCTTCTTTGAAAGACTCTCCTCCATCTTCGCACGATTCTCGCCAAGACGCTTGTCAATCTTCTGAACAGTGGCGGTGATATTAGGCATGAGAGTCTTGATGATCTCAACCGCTGAATCCATTGTGATACCCTTCATGAAAGGAGCACCAGACCAGCAGATCTCATACTCAATACCTGCCTCGTCAAGGACATCTGTCTGCTTGCTGAAAGTAAGGAGATACAAGTTACACTTGATAGACTCATCAGCCTGCTTCGAGCAGTTCTCAATGAGAACCATAGCACGCTGGCTGTTCTTGCCCTTATGCTTGATAGTTACACCAGCACTAGCAACCCAAGCGTATGAATACTCCTCCTCAGGGAAAAGCTCATGAAGAACTTCAAATGCCTGACGATCCTCCTCGTTGTTCTTAGGATCAAGCTTCTGGCCACGCTTTGAAACCTTTTTATCAGTAGCCTTTTTCTCCTTCTTCTCTGCCTTCTTTGGAGCAGGTGCAGGAGCCGACTCCTCTTCAGTCTCTTCCTCAGCCTCAGCTACAGGACACTCAGCGTTGCGGATCTGCTCACGGATGTCGTCATCTGACCATGACTTCTTCACCTTGATATCGAGACCATTGTCCTTGATATAGGCTTTAAGAGCTGTTCTGTCCATTGAAGCGAGTGTGTCCTCTTCAGCATCCTCAGCCTCATCAGCATCTTCCTCTTCAGCGTCCTCAGCCTCAACCTCGTCGGCCAAAGCGTCTTCGTCAGATGTCTCAGACTCGTCTGTTGAATCAGTGTCGTCGGTGTCTGAGCTACCGCCCTCCTCAACAAAACTTTCAGCGATTTCAATCAGGGTGTCAGTATCTTCCTCCTCCATACCCTCGATTCCGTTCTCATTGAGGATCTCAAGAAGCTTCTCACGAGCGTCATCCTCAGTCTTTGCGTTAATACCAAGAGCCTTAACTCTCTTTGCGATCTCTGAATTCATCTTTGCCATAACTTTACAATTTTTAAGTGTGATACAATTTTTACGATTTGTTATTAAAAAAACTTTGCTAACTATTTTTCTTTGTTAATCTTCATCTATGCTGTAGCTTGAATATACTTGCTGAGACTTCATGAGCTCAGAGCCGTATTTCTTTATCAAGAATTCCTTCTGCATTTCTATGATATCTTTTACATCAATAGGCTCATCGCCACTTGCTACAACTTTTCGTTTGCTTTCTTTTTCTTTGCTATTGGAGAAATAAACCTTGCGGAGAAAAGTTAGATTGCGACCTCTGAGATAGAGTGAGAATATAGCACGCTCCTTACCGCTTAATCCTTCCAAGAGATCAACTCCGTTTACAATGAACTTATTAGCGGTTGGGTCAACATTATTATCATTTTCTACACCAAAGTCATAATTGATTTCATCAATGCTCACTTTGTGATTCTCTCTACTTATATATTTAATGAAATCACGAGCCTTATTGCCGCATGCTGCTTCTAAGTAGTACCTTATAGGAACTGGTCGTGGAGCCTCACCCTTACGGAATTTAGACCACCGACGACCATAGCTTTTGATTGAAGTGAAAATTTTTATACGGAACTCTTGAAGTAAGTCCTCATATTCGAAAGAAATTTCATGGTATGAAAAGATCTTATTAGCGTATTTTTTCGCTAAAAATTCATACTTTTGATAAAGTTTCTCTGACGGTTTCATATTTACAATTTTAATTTACAATCTATTACGAATAAGCGTTAATTACTACTTATTTTTGAAACGGCAAAGAAAAATCGAAAAAATTTTTGGTAAAATTATAAAATTCTACAAATTTCTTCGTTTTTTACCTTTTCATACTGCTGAAGTTTGGGTGAATATATAGTGAAGGTGCCGTCATTATTCACCTGATCTAATATCCAAGCTTCACCCCTGAAAGAGAATTCATTTCCCACAGCGTAATAATTCTCAACATCAGTTTGAGTCATGTCAAAGCGTGGCCTACCTAAAACATCAAACAGCTCTGATCTCACTTCCTCCATTTTAGCAACGCTATTGAAAATGCTATCAAGGTGATTCCTTTTAGCAATGTCGTTGATCTTGTCTGCCTTATGTTTCATCACCCTCTGATAATAATTCTTATCCTTTGGGTTGTAATATATTTTCTTGCGGAACTCAGCGATCAAGTACTCACGCTGAATAACGGCATAATATTCCGCAACTGATAAATTTCTTGTCTTTTCCATTTCTTTTACCTTTTCAACTTACCAATGATATCAATATTGAAAGAGCGTGGCTTGTATAATTTTGTGAAAACCGCCAACGCTTCTTCATTGGTACATTCATCAATATCTTTTTTGTTTGTAAAGGTTATATCTGTTACAAAGTGATTTTCTAACTCAAGCCCAAACTTCTTAATCTCTTTGATAGCATCGAAGTCGTATAGCAGTATAACTCTAGCAACACCCTTTATCTTCAATTTAGCAATTTGTTCTTCACTAATCTTCTTGCCAAAGGTGCACACGCATTTAATATCCTCACTACTCCATAAGTCAAGAACCTTGTCAACCGCTATTTTATCAAACACTCCCTCAACAAGAATAACTGTATTAGTGTTCTGAGTTATTTCGTCGTAACCAAACAAAAGTTGGGAAAATTGAGTACCTATTGAATTGTTATATCGCAACTTACCATCAGGAACTTTCTTAGAACCATAGCGTCCTATGAATCCTCTCACTTCTCCGTTATCCCTTATCGGTATCAATATGTAATTATCGTACTTACGGAACATTTTTGTAGTACCAAATTCATATCTTTCGCACAACTCTGGCGTTATTCCCCTACCCATCAAATAAGGGTTGCTCTTCTTAAGCACTTTCCAGCCTACGGGCATCTTTATTTCAGGAAGCTGAGTAAGTGTTAGCTCATTACTTTCTAACTCGCTAGCAAGCATTTCTCGAACACTCTCGATAGTTTCTACCGCTTCTATCGTAGCACCGCCTAACAGATAAGTCTTTTCAAGGAAGCGTAACAACTTGTATATGTTACCTACCTCTCCGCACTTTTTACAATCAAACTTTTGCGTTACTTTATTTATATAGAAGTGAGATTCTTTACCACAAAAGGGACAACGACAGATGTACTGACCCGTCCTTGTCTCCTTCTCTATTTCAAGCATGTCTCTCAAATCGCTATCAGCGATTCTTTTGCTAGTCTTCATCGATTTCATCTGCTAATTCAAATGTACGCTTGCGGTCATAAAATCTTGAGTAAGCAAAATTGTTAGCGATACGAATAGGATCTCCATTCTTATAGTCACGCAACTTATCTGTGTGGAGACGCATAACCTCTTCTTTCATCTCGTCACGAGTTTGATTGATAGTGATGAATATGTCAAAAGGACGGATCTTACCTTTATCCTCACTCAAGTTTGCTCTTGTAATTACAAACTCTGGGTCGTTCTTACATTCCTCAGGAATGTTGCTACTTTGAGTAGCGGTATGAACTACCGCATTGAACTCCATAGCAAGCATCTTCATACCCTTTGCTAATTTTGCTTGACGAAAACGCTCTTCTCCTGGAGAGTAATTGTGACCATCTCCTACTTCAAGCAATTCAAGATAGTCGATTATGATAACATCTATTTTGCCATATTCCTTTTCCATCTCCTTCAACTCTCGTCTCACATCGACGAGAGTTTTAGCATTAAATGTTTCTTCGCTACTAACAATTACATCCGAGCGTTTCAGCTTCTTAATAATACGCTTCGTCACCTCCATCTTCTTAGCAGGGATATTACCTAACTTAACATCTTGATAAAGCGTTCCTGTCCAAGCTGCGTCATACCTATTCAAACACTGCTCCTTGGTACCCTCTAACTGAAAATGAGCCACGCGATGCCCCTGACGAGCTGCTGTTATACCGCAATGACAAAGAACTTGACTCTTACCTGCTCCTGAATCTCCTAACCAAAGAACACACTCTCCAGTCTCAGGACCTCCTGATTCACCGCCTAAACGATAATCTATCTCATCAATTCCTGTAGGGATCTTGAAACGCTTATTATAATCTTCACTTTGACGCTGAGCTTGACGAGTAGCGAAGTCCCCGAATACAGTCTCAAATTTAGCACTCTGGATTGAGAACTTCGAAAATTCATCAGCGTACTTAACAAACATTTCCCACGCTTGATCTTTCTTTCCTTGATTGTAGAAATCTGTAATTCGGTCGTTCGCCTCAAGGAACTTCATCTTCTTAATGAAGCGTTCGAAAACATCAAGGATAGCTTCCTCGTTGCTAATGTTTTCTTCATCAAGCTCAACCTCGTTAATTTCTTCAATTTTCTCAAGAACAGACTCATCCTCAGCGAACTGTTGTTGCATTTGACCGATAGTGGGAATTCTTCCCGTGCGATCTGTGCGAGCCGTTACCCACTGCCATAGCTTCTTTTCACTTTCAACCTGAAAATATGAATACTTCATATGTTGGCGAACCATATCAAAGATAGTTCGCTTATTCAGAGCTATCGCTAACAGCTCGGTTACAAAATTGCTTGCTAATGAATCACTATTTTTTGCCATAACCTCTCAATTTATAAACAGTTGGATACTCTATGCGGAGTATCTCTTTACAATTTTCTTTGAATTCACAAGTAGTACATAAACCGCTCTTGTGAAAAAATAATGATGTATTTGCTATACACCACGCAAGACCCCTATTGGTGTTATGAAATTCTGACTTGAACGCTTCCTCCGCAGGTCTTACTTTCGTAAGTAACTCTGAAATCTGACTCTTGTGTTTGAGAGTGTTTATCTTATGTTCTTTCTTCAAACTACTTCTCACGCACCAAGTACGAGTCTCAGCATCAAGAGCATTCCAACGCTTTATAGCAGCTGAACCCACTATCCAACTAAACCTTACCGCCCGACTGTAATCTCTCGTACTGCCAGAATTAAACCAGCTCTGAACACCATATTCAACGAACTTACGGATAAACTCCTCGCCTATATTATCACCAAAAGTTTCAACGAACTTATCCCACGAAGCACTATCAGCATCATTACACCGATAAGGTATATTTTTGCGTTTAGTTACTTGCTGAAGTAGCTCTATGAACAAGTCTACAGCAAAACGGAATAATCGTTGTTTCTTACGAGCGTTCATTTATTTCAAACCAATTTAATGTCCATTTACAAAAAGTTTCTAACCACCCCTCGGCACTCACATCCAATATACCAATTCGCTTCTTACCGATGGAACGGATGTAAGTGTTTAACCTTGTTGTAGAGTGCTCGCTAAAATAAGCGTCATAAATATCAAAGAAGTCTATAACCAGACTACGCTTCTTTGTTGCCGTTGCTCCAAGTACACGACCTTTCTTCTGGATAGTGTTAGCGTCTTCCACACCCTCATCAGCGTTGATGATGACTTGAACCTCAGGAAGCGTTACTCCCTTTTTGAAAATGTTACTAGCTAGAAGAACACCGCCCTCTCGGTCTAAGAATTCACGCTTTGCCTGCTCTCTCTCGTGACTTTTAGTAGCTCCGCTTATAAACTGTTCCCCGAGTATCTTACTCATCGCTCTGCCATGCTCTACGCTCTGGAAAAGCACTAGCGTTTTAAGATTCATATCTCGTAATGAGTCTATGACCTTTTTAAGAACTTCGTTGCGGAAATTATTCTCAAAAATCAGTTTCTTGCGGCAATCAGCGTAATCATCGTCGTCAATCGGATCTTCATAATCTATATCATTATGGTCAACCATGAACATGAATACCTTATAATCGCTCAACACTCCACGCTCTCTCAGTTTGCTTTCTGTAATAGTGTAAACGATATCTCCACTCCAAGCTTGAAGTTTCAGATTCTGAACAAGCGTCTTAGCACGATATGGAGTTGCTGAAAGGCACAGCTGATATTCCAGATCCTTACAACGCTTGTACATTTTCAGCTTACTATCACTACAATTATCATGTATCTCATCAACGCACAGAAAACGCAAAGTCTTCAAATACTTTTGAAGCGAGCGTTGCTTTGCCTTATCTTTACAGCGAGCAGAAAGAACGCTCTGGATAGTTTGTATCATTCCAACTGTAACTCTCTTTGTGAGATCTACGGAACCTGCTTTAATTTCTCCGACTTCAATTCCGCCATAGCGTTCAAAATACCCCTTTATATCATTCACCGCTTGAGAAAATAAAGTAGTATTGTCAGTAAGGAACAAGAAATTTCCCTCATCGCTCTGAAGAAATATCCTCAATATCTCTGAAGCGATAAATGTTTTACCGCCACGAGTAGGAACAACAATAATGCCGAATCTTCGACGATAAAATGCTTCAACCGCCTTACGCTGATGTATGTAATTACCGCTCATCCTATCGTCAATCTCAATGCCGTCTGGTAAGCGGTGGTCGTAATCTGAAACCGAATATTCAACCCCGTGTTCATCTAAATACTTCAACAAAGTAGAGAGCATTCCTATACGAAAGGTGAAATTCCGTTTATTGAACTTCTCAATCGTCGGACTGTAAGCATACGGATCTGGGTTGCGAAAGGTTAATGCCTTACAGACATGCCGTATTCCATTAGCGGTTGACAACTTGAATGAATATTCAAAATTATTTATGCGTGTTATTTGTACATCTGCCATAATCAACATATTTAACATTATTAGGGGAGTAGGGAGGAAAGAATGTTACCCCCTCTACTCCCCCTTATCAACATTATTAGGGTTGGTAGTCGACAGTTGTCAGAAGTTACCCCTCATTCACAACGGACAGAGCTGTCTGAAGAGGGATAACCTTGTTATTCCGTGAGACATCCTATAAAGGAAGCAAAATAAGCGTCTGCTATTTGTCCATATCCAATGGCTCCTGGATGAACACAGTTGTTGTGATATTTTTCTTCTTCAGGATCTCTTTGAGAGATAGCTCTTGATGAAAAATCATATCCATAATATCTATCGACTTGCGGATTTATAGCACAAATTCGGATATTAGGAAAAGTTACAGAATTTTGTAGAGATAAATAGAAATCACGAATTGTAAAAACTTGTTTAGCATAAGTAGCATTGTTCCACGAAGCTCCGTAATTTGCTCCAGCACCATTAAGTGTGTTTCCGCTTGTAGTTGTTAATCCTATTAAGAATTTACAATTTGGATTATCTGAGATGAAAAGATTATATAAATCTTCAATATAAGATAGAAGCAAAGGAAGATTATCTGCTAAACTTCTACCGTTTACTCCAAATTGAAAACTAACAGCGTCAATTTTATCTTGTAGACTTGATAATTGTCCTAAATCAACTAACCTTTGTTTATATTGTCCTAAATCTAACATTTCTGTTTCATTATTCCACAAAGGATTAGCAGATTCTACAAAACCTCCAGAATATGTAAAAGAGTCATCTCCCGCTCCAGAATATTTAGTCATGGTTCCTGTTGGGATTTGTAAATCTCCATAACCATAAGCACTAGGATTATAACTCTTCATAAATAAAACATTTCCAGCTCCATTAGTTATATTGACTTCTTTTATTACAAAACCCTTTCCAGTGGCGTCTGTATATACACTATTGATTGCTAAAGAAGTAATACCAGAAACATATACCCTCCAAGCGTTTTCTCCTCTCGTTGCATAATTAGACCAAGAGTGTGCTCCAAATGCTTGAAAATCTACTCCGCTTGCAGAATTCGTTCCCAACATTTTAGGCTTAACTCCTGTAAACTTTTCTTGATTATTAAAATCTCCGTAAAGTTTCTGAGCTGCTGTGACTCCTAATGAATCACCAAAATAAATTATATTTTTAGAAACATTCAATTTATTTTTAGGCAGTACTCTTATTGTAACTTCTTTGTTAGTTAGCGGTTGACCGAAGATGTTATAGATATAACAAGTTAATTTATAATCTTTATTTACATTAGAAGCGGTTGGAGTAAATCTGAAACATCTTTCTGTTACTAAACCTACTTGACAATACCACTGCACAGAATAGTTCAACGGAGAAGCTAATCCCCTATCTACAGATAAACACAAAGTGTCATGCCACAGATTTATTTCCGTACCCTCGACAGCATATATTATTTCAGGTAATTGAATTTTTAACCCATATTTAATGTGAGAATCTACTATTTTATTAGTTTTATTTTCTACTATTGGAGTAGCAATTTCAATTATTTGATTCTCCACATTTTCTTCTGTAAGAAATATAGGAGTTGAATATAACCAAAGAGACATTGCTCTGTAGCCCTTGTAACTTTGATACCAATTATTCTCCCAAACTTCATTTCCTTGAACTAAAGAAAATAAAACAGAATTACTATCTTGTCCTTCAATAAGGTTTTCTGGAGTAGACCCTTTTATATAAATTTTTTGACTAGACATTAGA
>OKSI01000004.1_pt1 | contig 99657 bp, 103 predicted proteins | sample 1606221 | NCBI WGS metagenome assembly OKSI01 (sample SAMEA3879540, study PRJEB24766) | human gut metagenome | biome: human-associated habitat; feature: feces | place: USA | collected 1985/1987 | reverse complement strand
ATATCATATGGCTGTTTTAATTTTGCTTTTTGTCGCAACACTGCGATTTTGAAATGAAGTAACAGGTGCTCAAGAAGATTGCAATACACAAGATTTTGCTTAAGCTGCCATTCATATGGTTGAATAATAGCCTGGCTCTTATTACTTAAATTTCCGCCCATATCTTCTCTGATATGGTGACAGATTAGCCCCTCTGTTGTCCGGCTAACCTCTGGCCGACGTGATCTGCAATTATCTTTATAAAAATAGTTGTATCTTGCTGGACCATATTTTTCTTTAAGATAGTCAACGAGATCCTGATATGGCATCGAAATCTCATGAAAAAGTTCATCTCTTGAAACCATAAACTATCTCCTCTCCATATATTGCAAATGAAATAGAAAGACAGCGCCCCATCAAATAGTGGCAGCGCTGTCTCTGTAAAATTTTACCAGCCGTAGCGGATGTAGCCGGGCAGATACGGCAGGGGGTTCACGGCGGTACCGTTGACGCCGCCGATGCGGATCTCATAGTGCAGGTGGGGGCCGGTGGAAACGCCGGTGGAGCCTATCTTTCCGATGACCTGACCCTGGGCCACCCGTTGGCCTGTCACGGCGATGACCCGGCTCATGTGGCCGTACACCGTGCTGGTGCCGTCGTCATGCTGAATCTTCACGCAATAGCCCAGGCCATAGTTCCAGCCTTCGTTGGCCAGCATGACGGTGCCCGCCTTGGTGGCGTAAATGTCGGAGCCCCAGGAAGCGCCGATGTCCACACCCAGATGATAGGTGCTGGCGCCGGGGCACGGTGCGTCGCGGCCGCCGTAGCCGCCGGTGATCAGGCGGCAGGCGGTGGGCCAGATGAAGCCGCCCACGGCGGTCTGGTTGTTGCGGCTGGCCTCCTCGGACTTGCGGATCTCCTCCTGGAGCTCCTTCTCCCGGGCGGCCTGCTGGTTCAGCAGCGCCTGCTGGCCTGCCTCGCTGGCGGCATACTCCTCAAACACCCGGGTAGCCTCGGCCACCTGGGCGTCCAGCTCCGTCTTGCTGGCGGTAAGCTCCGCCTGATGCTGCTCCAGGTCCGCCTTATCCTGAGCCAGCTGCTGGCGCAGGGTGCGCAGCTGGTCAATGACGCTCTGATCGTGCTCCACGATCTCGTTGATAAAATCCATGCGGCTCAGCAGGTCCGCAAAGCCCGTGGCCTTGAACAGCACGGACCAGTAGGACACGGTGCCCCGTTCCTCCTCCTGCCGCACCTGGTGGCAGAACAGGTCGTACTGCTTCTCCTCCTCCGCCTGGTTCTGGGTGATCCGGTCCTGGGTGTCCTGGATCTGCACCTCCAGCAGGTCGATCTGCTGGGCAATGATGGCGGCCTGCTGGTCCAGCAGCTCCTTCTGCTCCAGGGCCTTGGCCTTGTCGGACTTGATCTTGTCCAGCTGCTGCTGGATCTCCTGCTTTTTGGCCCGGGTCTCGGCCAGCTGGTCATTGAGACTGGCGCCGTAGGCCGTGTCCACTGGCCGCAGGGCCAGACACAGGGCGGCCATCATGGCCACGGCGCACACCAGGGCAGTCAGTTGTTTCAGTTTGGATTTCATGACAGTCTCCTCTCTTTTTATACCCGCAGGAATTTCCGGATGGCGGTCAGGCTGCCGCCCACGCCCACCAGGATGCCCACGCCGGCGAATACCGCCGCCACCGGGGCCCAGATCTGACGGAAGTCCACCACCCGCAGCAGCTGCATGGTGTCGGAATTGGCGATGCCCTGGGATACGGCGGCATACAGCAGCCACTGGAGCCCGAAGGCCACCGCCGCGCCGATGAGTCCCAGCAGCAGTCCCTCGTATACGAAGGGCCAGCGGATGAACCCGTCTGTGGCGCCCACCATTTTCATGATGGCGATCTCGTCCCGGCGGTCAAAGGTGGTAAGCTTGATGGTGTTGGAAATAATGAACACGGAGATGATCAGCAGAATGGCGATCAGGGCGATGCTGATGACCCCCGCGATGTTGCGCACGGTGATGAAGCCGTTGGAGATATCCTGGTCCGCCCGGACCTTGGCGATCCCCTCCACGCTCTCCAGGCTCTGCACCACCTGGCCCATCCGGTTCAGGTCCGTCAGGTGCATGACATAGCGGTGGCGGAAAATAGAGGGGTCCAGGTCGCTGTACAGGTCGTCCTCGTTATACTGGGCCACATATTCGTCCCGGGCCTCCTGCCGGGAGACGAAGGTGCAGTCCGCCACGCCGGGGATCGCCGCCAGCCGGGACTGGAGCGCCGTTGCCTCGTCGTCCGTCAGGCTCTCGTCCACGAAGGCCACCACGGCGTTCTCCTTCTGCAGGTCCTGCAGGTTGATGTTGGCGTTGTAGGCCACCAGGGAGAAGGTGCCCATGATCAGCAGACATGCCACGGTGACGCCGACGGCGGCAAAGGACATGAACCCGTGGGACAGCATGTTGCCTGCTCCCTCCCGGAAGAAATACTTGAAATTATGCATGCTCACACCTCGTATCTGCCCACGCCGGTGGCGGCCACCACGCCATGGTCGATCATAATGACCCGCTTGTCAAAATGATTCACCAGGCTCTTTTCATGGGTCACCACCACCACGGTGGTGCCCAGCGCGTTGATGCGCTCCAGCAGAGTCATGATCTCCAGAGAGCGGGCAGGGTCCAGGTTGCCGGTGGGCTCGTCGGCCACGATGGTGCTGGGATTGTTCACCAGCGCCCGGGCAATGGCCACCCGCTGCTGCTCGCCGCCGGACAGCTCATCGGGGAACCGGCGGCCCTTGCCGTCCAGTCCCACCAGGCCCAGCACATAGGGGATGCGGCTTTTGATCTCCCTGGCGGAGGCTCCCACCGCCCGCATAGCCAGACTCAGATTATCGTATACGGTTTTGTTGCCGATCAGGCGGAAATCCTGAAAAATCACGCCGATGGTCCGGCGCATCAGGGGGATCTGCCGCTGGGTGATGTTGCTCATGGAGAAGCCGTTGATCATCACCCGGCCCCGGGAGGGCACCAGCTCGCCGGTCAGGAGCTTGATGATGGTGGACTTGCCGCTGCCGGAGGGGCCCACCAGGAACACGAACTCCCCGTCCTGTATCTCGAAGGAAATCCCGTTTAGGGCGTGGGTGCCGTTATCGTATGTTTTTTCAACGTTTGTCAGTCTGATCATGTGATACCTCGATGTATACTCATACGACGCCCTGTGACAGGCGTCGTCAAAAAATCCATTTTTTCCTATCGTGTAACATTATAAACAAAAAGTTACAAAATGGCAACAAAAAAAATATTAAATCTTTGTGAATCCAAGCGGTAAAATCTGGAAATTTTGCCAGTCCGGGCCGAAACCCGCCCCGCCTTGACTTCCCGGCCCCACATGGTATAATATAATTGATCATTCAATTATAATCCGGATTTTTTACAGGAGGTGCTCCCATGAACAACAAATGTCCCTGCTGCGGGGAAGAAATGACCCCCGGCGTTATCCAGTCCCGCTCCAGCGTTTACTGGTCCCGGGAGGCCGGCTCCGTGGCCGCCTTTTCCTTCCTGGACGACGGTGCCTTCCCTCTGGCGGACCAGGGCGGCGCCACCCTCGGCGGCGCCAGCGCCCCGGCATACAACTGCACCCGCTGCAAAAAGATCATCCTGGACTATTCCGTTCGCCACCTGTCCCCCTGATTTTTCCCTTTTTCCTCCATACCCCCTTGCAAAACCCGAACGCTCGTGTTATCATACCCTACGTCAACAGGGGAGCTCGCCGCAGCGGGCTGAGAGTGGGCTGTCATCGCCCTGACCCTTCAACCTGATTTGGATAATGCCAACGTAGGGACATACCGGCGCAGCGCACGAATAACGCATTGCGGATATGCCTTTTACCGGGCATATCCGCATTTTTTGCTGTAAGGAGTGTATTTTTATGCTGGGTATTTGCCTGGACAGCGTCCGCCGCACGGTGCCGCTGGTCCACAACATCACCAATTACGTCACCGTCAACGACGTGGCCAACATCCTGCTGGCCTGCGGCGGCAGCCCCATCATGTCCGACGAGCCGGAGGACGTGGAGGACATCACCTCCATCTGCGGCGGGCTGAACATCAACATCGGCACCCTGAACCAGCGGAGCATCCAGGCCATGTTCCGGGCCGGGGAAAAGGCCGCGTCCCTGGGTCATGTGCTGCTGCTGGACCCCGTAGGCGCGGGTGCCTCCGCCCTGCGGACCAACACCGCCGTGGAGCTGATGGAAAAGCTGCCCTTCACCGTGATTCGCGGCAATATCTCCGAGATCAAGACCCTGGCCCTGGGCAGCGGCAAGACCCGGGGCGTGGACGCCGACGTGGCCGATGCCGTGTCTGACGGAAATCTGGACGCCGCCGTGGCCTTTGTGAAGGATTTTGCCCGCCGCAGCCATGCCATTGTGGCCGTCACCGGGGCCATCGACCTGGTCAGCGACGCAGACCGCTGCTTCGTCATCCGCAACGGCCGCCCGGAGATGGGCAAGATCACCGGCACCGGGTGCCAGCTGTCCGGCATGATGACCGCCTTTGTGGCGGCCAATCCGGACCGCCGCCTGGAGGCCGCCGCTGCCGCCGTGTGCGCCATGGGCCTGGCCGGTGAGATCGGCTGGAGCCGTATGGCCCAGGGCGACGGCAACTCCACCTATCGCAATCGCATCATCGACGCCATCTACAACATGGACGGCGCTGCGCTGGATAAGGGGGCCAAGTATGCGGTGCGCTGAACAGGACCTGCTGCTGTACGCCGTTACGGACCGCCACTGGCTCAGCGGCCGGTCCCTGCGGGACGTGGTGGAGGAGAGCCTGCGGGGCGGCGTCACCATGCTGCAGCTGCGGGAAAAGACCCTGGCGGAGCCCTCGTTCCTGGCAGAGGCCCGGGAGCTGCAGGCCCTGTGCCGGGATTATCACGTTCCCTTTCTTGTCAACGACAATGTGGATATTGCCCTGGCTATGGACGCCGACGGCGTTCATGTGGGCCAGAGCGACATGGAGGCCCTGGACGTCCGCCGGAAGCTGGGGCCCGATAAGATCATCGGCGTGTCCGCCCAGACGGTGGAGCAGGCTCTGCTGGCGGAAAAGCACGGCGCGGACTATCTGGGCGTGGGGGCCGTGTTCCCCACCGGGTCCAAGGACGACGCCGACGACGTGTCCTACGACACCCTGAAGGCCATCTGCCGGGCCGTGTCCATTCCCGTGGTGGCCATCGGCGGCATCAGCCGGGACAACGTACACAGGCTCTCCGGCAGCGGCATCTGCGGCGTGGCCGTCATCAGCGCCATCTACGGCGCGGCCGATATCCGCCGGGCATCGGAGGACCTGAAGGCCGCCACCCGGGAGATGCTCCAGGCATGATCCGGGCCGCTGTGTTTGACCTGGACGGCGTGGTGCTGGACTCCATGTCCATCTGGAAGGACCTGGGCGCCCGCTACCTGCTGCGCCGGGGACTCACGCCGGAGCCGGGCCTGGGAGAGCTGCTGTTTGCCATGAGCATGGAGCAGGGCGCGGACTATCTCCGGACCCACTATCCCCTGCCGGAGAGCGCCGACGTTCTGGCGGACCTTTCCGCCATGCTGCGGGATTATTACTATAACGAGGTTCCGGAAAAGGACGGAGCCCGGACGGCTCTGGCCTTTCTGCGGGACCGGGGCGTATCCGTCACCGCCGCCACCTCCAGCCCCCGTTCCCATGTGACCCGGGCCCTGGAGCGGCTGGGCCTTCTGCCCTGCTTTGAGGCCATTTACACCACCGGCGAGCTGGGCGTCAGCAAGCACCGGCCGGATATCTATCACCTGGCGGCCCGGGGCACGCCGCCGGACCAGACCCTGGTGGCGGAGGACTCGCTCTATGCCCTGCAAACCGCCGCTGCGGCAGGCTACCGCACCGTGGGCGTATACGACGCCAACGGCGAGGCGGACCAGCAGACCCTCCGCCGGACGGCGGACGTGTACGTCCCCTCTCTGGCCTCCCTTCCCGCCCACTGGGCGGAGCTGAACGGCTGACCTTAGCTGAAAAATCCTCTGATTTTTCAGCAGTCAAGCGGTGCATTGGGGGCACCACCTTGCATCGCATTATAAAACTGTGCTGTAGAAAAAAGAAAGGACAGATCATCATGAAAACAGCATTGACCATTGCTGGAAGCGATTCCAGCGGAGGCGCCGGGATCCAGGCCGACATCAAGACCATGACCGCCAACGGCGTATTCGCCACCTGCGCGGTCACGGCCCTGACGGCCCAGAACACCACCGGCGTCACAGACATCCTGGAGTCCACCCCCCATTTCCTGGCGGAGCAGCTGGACGCCGTGTTCACGGACATCGCCCCCGACGCGGTGAAGATCGGCATGGTCTCCTCGGCAGCGCTGATTGCCGTCATCGCGGAGAAGCTGCGCCGGTATGGCGCGCAGCGCGTGGTGGTGGACCCCGTCATGGTGGCCACCTCCGGCGCAAAGCTCCTGCGGGACGACGCCATCCACGCCCTGACGGCGGAGCTGCTGCCTCTGGCCACGGTACTGACGCCCAACATTCCCGAGGCGGAGATGCTCTCCGGCCTCCCCATCACCGACGCCGCCGGCATGGAGGCCGCCGCCCGGACCATCAGTCAGCGGTACGGCTGCGCCGTGCTGTGCAAGGGCGGCCACCAGATCAACGACGCCGACGATCTGCTGTGGCGGGACGGCGGCGGCAAGTGGTTCCGGGGCCGGCGCATCCCCAATCCCAACACCCACGGCACCGGCTGCACCCTGTCCAGCGCCATCGCCGCCAACCTGGCCAAGGGCTATGACCTGGACCAGTCCGTGGAGCGGGCCAAGGCGTATATCTCCGGGGCGCTGGCCGCCATGCTGGACCTGGGCAAGGGCTCCGGCCCCATGAACCACATGTTTGACCTGAAGGGAGGGTTCGCGGAATGAAAAAGACCTCCACCTTTCAAAACGCCCTGATCTGGTTCGGGGCAGGCGTCTCCCTGGCGGAGATCCTTACCGGCACGGCCTTCGCCCCTCTGGGCATGGGTAAGGGCCTGCTGGCCATCCTCATCGGCCATGTCATCGGCTGCGGCATGATGCTGCTGGCGGGTCTCATCGGCGGCCGCACCGGCCGCAGCGCCATGGAAACCGTGAAAATGAGCTTCGGCCAGAAGGGCGGCCTGCTGTTCGCTCTGCTGAACGTGCTGCAGCTGGTGGGCTGGACCGCCATCATGATCTATGACGGTGCCCTGGCCATCGGCGGCATCTTCGACGTTGGCCGCTGGGTCTGGTGCCTGGTCATCGGCGCATTGATCCTGCTGTGGATCGTGGTGGGCATCACCGACCTGGGCTGGATCAACAAGATCACCATGGCCGCCCTGTTCGTGCTGACCCTGGTGCTGTGCAAGGTGATTTTCTTCTCCGGCAGCGCCATGGCCGCCCCTTCCGGCGAGGGCCTGACCTTCGGCGCGGCGGTGGAGCTGGCGGTGGCCATGCCCCTGTCCTGGCTGCCCCTGATCAGCGACTATACCCGCCAGGCCCAGAAGCCCGTCCGGGCCACGGCAGCCAGCGTGGTCACCTACGGTCTGGTATCCTGCTGGATGTACGTCATCGGCATGGGCGCGGCCATCTTCACCGGCGAGTATGACATCGCCGTCATCATGGTCAAGGCCGGCCTGGGCATTGCCGCCCTGGTGATCCTGGTGTTCTCCACCGTCACCACCACGTTCCTGGACGCCTGGTCCGCCGGCATCTCCGCCGAGTCCCTGTCCAGGAAGGTCAGCGGCAAGACGGTGGCCATCATCACCACTGTGGTGGGCGTGGCCGGGGCCATTCTGTTCCCCATGGACGATATCACCGGCTTTCTGTACCTGATCGGCTCCGTGTTCGCCCCCATGATCGCCGTGCAGATTGCCGACCACTTCCTGCTGCACCGGGACCGCTTCGCCGTGGCCGCCGACGCCCGGAACCTGGTGATCTGGCTCATAGGCTTTGTGGCCTATCGCCTGCTGATGGGCGTAGACACCCCCGTGGGCTACACCCTGCCGGACATGGTGCTGACCATCCTTCTGTGTGTCATCGCGGAGAAGCTGAAGCCCTCCGTGAAGCAGTAACCCCCCAATAAAAAATGAGAGGCTCCCCGCCTCTCATTTTTTGAGCTTGTCAAAAAAGGGCGTTGCCCTTTTTTGACAAAAGAGTTTTCGCTCCGACCCGCGCAAAGTATTTTTCGCGACGTACACGCCCAACGGAAGTCCCCTTGGGGGGCGCCGCCGCGAAAAATGGATGGAACCTTATTCGCGGCCTGCGGGCCGCGAACTCTGCGAGGCTTTTTTGACAGTCTGAAAAAATGAGAGGCTCCCGCCTCTCATTTTTTATGCTTATTTCCACTGGAACGTCACCATGCCATAGACATAGATGAACAGGATGGCCACGGGGACCACATACTGAAACATCGGCTTCATCCATTGCCGCACCTTCAGGCCCCGGCCGGCGTTGGCCTCCAGCAGGAAGCTGTCCCATCCCCAGCCGAACCGGTTGCAGCAGAACAGGGCAAACACCAGGGACCCCAGGGGCAGAATGTTGTTGGACACCAGGAAATCCCACAGGTCCAGCCAGGAGGTGCCCTCTGCGAAGGGCTGGAAGTGCAGCACGCTGTAGCCCAGGGCCGTGGTCAGCGCCACCAGGAAGATGCACCCGCCGCAGACCAGGCACCCCACCGGACGGCTCCATCCGGTAAGATCCCGCACCATGGCCAGTATCTCCTCGCACACCGCCAGCACTGTGGACAGGGCCGCAAACACCATAAACAGGAAGAACAGGGTTCCCCACCAGCGGCCGCCATTCATGTGGTTGAACACGGTGGCCATGGTGTCAAACAGCAGGCTGGGGCCGGCGTTGACCTCCACCCCATAGGTAAAGCAGGCCGGGAACATGATCAGCCCCGCCACGATGGCCACAAAGGTATCCAGCAGGATGATGTTCACCGACTCCCCCATCAGGGACCTCTCCTTGCCGATGTAGCTGCCGAAAATGGCCATGGCCCCCATGCCCACCGACAGGGTGAAGAATGCCTGGTTCATGGCGCCCACCACCACGCTGCCGGTGATCCTGGACAGGTCCGGCACCAGGTAAAACCGCAGGCCCTCCGCCGCGCCGTCCAGGGTGAAGCTGTGAACGGCCAGCACCAGCATCAGCAGCAAAAGCAGCAGCATCATGTATTTGGTGACCCGCTCCAGGCCGCTCTGCAGGCCGAAGCACAAAACGCCGAAGGCCATCGCCACCGTCACCGCCAGATAGGTCACATTGACGCCCGGGTCCGCGATCATTGCGGAAAACCCCAGATTCTGGCTGTTTCCCGTGAGAAACTGCACGAAATAGTACACGATCCATCCGGTGACCACCGTGTAAAATGCCATCAGGGCGATGCTGCCGAATAAGGACACATACCCATGGATGTGCCATTTCTGACCCTTTTTCTCCAGCTTCTGATACATGTGGATGGGGCTGGTCTGGGCCGCCCGGCCCACGCAGAACTCCATGGTCATGATAGGCAGCCCCAGCACCACCAGGCACAGCACATACAACAGCACAAAGCCGCCCCCGCCGTACTGGCCGCACATCCACGGGAATTTCCACACATTGCCGCAGCCGATGGCGCACCCGGCGGACAGCAGGATGAACCCCAGCCGGGACCCCAGCTTCTCGCGTTCCATATCGTCTCTCCTTCTGCATTTTTATTCACATTAGTGTGGAGTTATCCTATCAAATATTCCGCTTTGCGTCAAGAAATGATTAAATTTTCACAATGCTTTCCCTGCTTCCCTTTTCCGGGAAGCCAGGCAAGTCTGAATTAACCGCCCAGAAAAAATTGCAAATACGCTCCAAAATTGGCTATTTAAGCCAATTTTGGAGCGTATTTATTCATCATCGAGGATTATTGATCGGTTTTTGGTTTGGCCGGAGGAGTTGATTCCGGGATTTCCTGAAGATAGCCGGAATCCACAAGGGCCTGAAGAAAATTACCGAAGGATGGAGCAATTATCTCAGTCGTTGTTTCGTATCGTTCTGCGGCGTCATTTATGATTGTTTCAGTGGATAATCCGGATTAAATTTGCGAGAAAAAGTATGCTCCGGTTTCGTTCAGCCCTTTGACATACGGCACCCTGCCGCGAGCGGGTCCGGTTGCCACCAGGAATTGTTCATCGCAGATTTCTGCAAGAACTACTCCGGGAATAACGGTATATTTCATAGTTTTTCACCATTTTTATCACTTTTTGCCGGATTCATCGCAGGGTCAGACAGGGCTGCCGCCAGGGTATCTCTGCACAATTGGGCAGATTGGTTATCTCCGCGGTTTTTCAGAAGCCAGACCGGGCTTTTCAACATATTTTCAGCGATTTTACAGGCAGATTTCACTTCCTGCTCTGTATTACAATCAAACAGGAATTGGGAAAAGATTTTTCCGGCGGATTCGTGAACGGTCAGTCGTCTGATTTTGTTGGTTTTGGCCTGTTCCAGGAATATAATTCCACCCAATTTAGCGGTCAGGCGCTGAGACATGTTTTCTTTGCCCGTCCAAGGGGATGAAGTAACGAATACTTGGTCATTTTCCATATATACAATGGGTTTATCCCCGTTGATGATCTGAACCGCATCGGGACAGAGGAGCTTCCACAGGCAATAATGGGTGGATTTGCCGGTGCCGCTGGGGGCGGTAATAAGCCAAGCCAGGTCCTTCCAGATAAAGGAAACGGCATGGAACACGATGCGGCCGAAAGCGGTGATGGCAGAGGAGACAGCGGGACACAGCTCCATATACTCCACATAATATTCCGGGTCCCCGGGCTGGTAAATACTGGCAGCCTTCCGGAGCCGCTGGGGCGGAATGCGCACCGACGGAATGTCCCGGTCATTTATGGGACAGGGCGGGATATCCCGGGTCGTCCCACCATTCTTTTCCAGATACGGTGAAAAATACGGATAGTAATCATCATAGGCGGTGATCACGTCTACGGGAACACCGGCAAGAACAAGTCGTCGTTTCATGGATAAAAATTCGTCATGTGTGAGAAGCGGAGGGATGGATGAGCCATCCCTCCGCTTGTGGTGTTTCAGCCGATGATGTTGCCGTGCTGGTCCACGATGACCTGCTGGCCATCGGGCAGGGTCACGGCATAGCGGCCATTGCCGATGCCCTGGATGTGGGTACCGCTGGGGCGCTGGCCCTCAAGACCCACAATGGTATCCTGGAGTTCAGGAGGGATAAATTTTGTGTTCATGGATGTTCTCCTTTCCTCACTCCCAAATGGTGCGGGTGTTGTAATGCAGGGTATGGGTGACGCCGTGGACTTCGGTGCCGTCCAGGGTGACCCAATAGGGGGTGACCTCCAGAGTGCCGGAGCCGGAGAGGCTCTGCTGGGTGATCATGAGCTTGGCATTGCGGGCAGCGCCGAACAGGCCGGAGGCCGTATAGAACAGCCGATAGCGGTTGGCGTAGGCAACAGGCACCTTCACGCCGTCCACAATGATGCCGCTCTCCTGATAGTTGGCCGGGTTATCCACGGCGGAGATCAGGGTGACGCCGCGCAGGCGGAACAGACCATTCCGGACATAGTGCAGGTCCAGATAGGAATCACTGACATACTTGGCGTAAATCGTGGTATCCTCCGTGACCTGGTCCAGATCAGCGGGAATGGTATAGGCCTGGTCGGCGAACCAACCGGCAAAGACCTTGCCGGCAGGAGCCTGGTAGGCCACCTGGTCACGGACGCTGCCGTTGGGGGCCACCTTCACCTGGGTGGTGTTGGAGCCATCCACCACGGTGACGGTGACATCCTCCACGGTGGGCACATCGGCGGTGATGGGGGTGCCGTCGGCGCAGTAGAAGGCCATGGTCAGCAGCTGGGTCTCAGCAGCGGCGGGGACGGTGCACCCGGCGGTGCGGGACTCATTCGCCGTCTGGATTCTGTCGTGTCCCACACCCTGGTAAGTGCCGACACGGGTGACGTTGTTGGTGACCTCCACGCCATCCAGGGTGACCCAGTAGGGATAGTAGCTGACGGCCTTACCGGCCTCAGACCAATAGGTGTTCTTATCCAGACCGTAGCACAGCATGTAGCCATACTTGTCGGCGGGAACCAGATCAGACGGGGTATAGCTGTCGGACTGGCCCTCCTGCTTCAGGTTGATGGTGATGCCCTCGAAGGCAACGCTCTGGCCCTCCGGCAGGTTGACAACGGTGGTGCCGCGATCTTCGTCAATGGCCTTATAGGTCCTCTGGTTGGCGGGGGTGCGGACATCGTTGACATAGAAGCCGACTTCCTTATAGACCTCGCGGTCAATGACGGAAAGCATATAGTAACCGATGACATCCAGCTGGCCTTCCGTGTTGTGCTCCCAGCAGTCCAGGGTCTTGGGAATCAGGTAGGTGTTGGGAACCTCCCAGATATAATAGGTCTCGCCGGGGGTGGGGGTAAAGCTCTTACCGGTTTCGCCCTCGGCGAAGGGATAGGCAGTGGTGCAGGCAGCATTCTGGAACGCGCCGCCGTAGAGGTAGCCGCTGGTGACCTTGTCCGTCAGGTTAAACCCGGAGCTGACGGTATAGGTATCCGTCTGCACAGTCTTAGCCGCACCGTTCTCGTCCATGCGGACGTGGACCACGTTGAAGGTCTGGTATTAGGCGAACCAAACCTCGCGGTTGGCGTTGGTGGTGGAGACGGTGACGGAAGCCTCCGTCACATCCTTGGTGGTGACGCCGTCCAGGGTATAGCCATAGTAGGCGGCGCCGGAAATTTCCTTCATGGGGACGTTATAGGTGTCGTATTCCAGGGCCTGGGAGCCGTTCATCTGGTAATACTCCTGGGCGGCCAGCTGCTTGGCCTTGTCGGGGGACTCCACCTCCACGCCCTTCTCGTTGATGGGCTGACCCTGGGCATTCACCAGGTAGAAGTGCATGAGGATGGTGCCGCCCTTGGGCGCAACCTGGGGGATTTCGAAGTCCTTGCTGGTTTCCCGATCCTGATAGTCGGTGTAATTAAAGGTAGTGGTGTCGTTGGTGGGATAGGTCCGATCCTTGTTGAGGCCGTCCTTGAGGGTCACGCGGTACTTCATGACCGCCGGAGTACCCTCGTTGATGTCGCCGACGTTCCAGTTGAGGGTCTCGCCGTTGCGGGTAACGGTGCCCTGGCTCAGATAGACATCGTATCCACCGGCATTGTACTCGTCCAGGCTGCTGGTAACCTTGGGGTCGCCGGTGAAGGCCAGGTTCACATGCTGGCTCATGGGGTCGGTGACCGAGCCGTTGGTGGCGGCCTTGGCGATGCTGCCGGCGATGGTCTCAAAGGCGGCGGTGAGCTTGGTCTCCACGTTGTCGTTATTTGCGATGGCAAAATAGCCCTTGGCAGCATCGCTGGCGCAGGATTTCAGGGTGTTCTCGCCCTCGGTGCCGGCCTGGAGGGCCACGGAGAAGATGGTGGTCCCGGCGGCCTTGGCCTGGTTGGCCTCCCAGATGGTGGCGATACCGTTGTTGGTGTTCACGTTCGATTTGAAGGTAAACGTTCCATCTGCGTTATACGTGTAGCTACCCTTGTCTTTGTAGCTACTTCCGCTGTAGTACCCGGCGTTTCCTTGGTCATACCACTTCGTCGGACCCACTAATACACCGTAGTACCCAATTTCAAACTTAGAGCCGCTACCAATCACCTTTGTGTAGTCAGGGGCCGGAGTAGCCGGTGCACTTCCGTTTTTGGGAACGATAAAGGGATGGCTCTTTGTGGCCGCACCATCGGACAGGATGACTATGTTCTTCTGCTTACCGGTGGAGGCTTCAGACGTCAGCAGCTGCTGGGCCTTATGGATACCTGCCTGCTGGTTGGTAGCGCCGTTACTTGTGTCGCTTTCCGGCCCGATGGCATCAATCTTGCTAATCAGGTCTGCCTTGGTGTTCTTGTCGTAAAAATCGGTGGTTGAGCGGACATTCGTTCCATATACCACCAGGGCGATGCGAGTGGAGCTGTCCTCTGTCAGCAACTTCTCCGCAAAGGCTTGGGCGGCCTGTTTGGTGGCATACATACGGCAACTTTCGTCATACTCGTACCAGTATTCATAATAATTACTGTGTTCTGTGTACATACTGTTGGAGTTGTCGATGACCAGGACCACGTCGGAGGTGGTCTTGTAGTTCTTGCCCTGGATGCCCAGGGTAACCTCATAGAGGCCACTCTCCTCATCCACAGGCTGGGCTTTTTTGCTGAGGTTGATAGAGCCCTCAGCAGGCCACACGGGCTGAGTGGCCGCCGTGCCGCCGCCGGTCTCCTCATCCGCCGCGAAGGACGGCAGGGCCACCAGAGACAGGGCCATGACCAGCGCCAGCACAAGGGCCAACGCCTGTTTCCATTTCTTCATATCCTCGTTCCTCCCATTGCGTTTATTTGCGCGGTGCGCATTATTTTCAGGCCCTAACGGACCTAATTGAAGATGCGACAACGCTTCCGCCGCCGGGGTGCCGGTCCCAGCTGCGGAACGTTATTATAGCGCATATCGGTATCGTTTTCAAGTGTAATTTTGGTTTTCCAAAGTTTATCGTTATCTGGTTGTTATTCTATCACAAAGTCATGTCGAATGCAAGTGCATTTTCAGGGGATAAGGGAAATTTTTCTGGATTCGACGGGTGGATCATGCTATAATATATGTGTAATTAATCAACAGGGCAGGAGGACAATGTCCATGAACGAGAGGAAAACATCCAAAAAAGCGGGATATCCCAACGGGGATGCCCGGGACTTCTTTTTACGGGATCTTGACGGAAAACCGGTAAAGGGTCCGAAAAAGCCGGAGCGGCCCGGGTCTGAGCCGCCCATCATGGCGGTGTATGCCGCGCCGGTGGTGAAGGAGAAGAAATGAGCGGGTTCCGGCTGCGCAGCTGCGTGTGGGAGCTGACGCTGGCGTGCTGCTTCGGGTGCCGGTACTGCGGGTCCGCCGGGGGGCGAGCCAGGGCCGACGAGCTGTCCACGGCGGAGTGCCTGGACACGGCGGACCAGCTGGCAGAGCTGGGGTGCCGGAGGGTGTCGCTGATCGGGGGCGAGGTGTTCCTGCGGCGGGACTGGGCGCAGATCGCCGGGCGGCTCACCGGCCGGGGCGCGGCGGTGGCGGTGATCACCAACGGGTACCTGATGTCGCCGGAGGTGCTGGCGCAGCTGCGGGAGGCCGGTGTGGAGTCCGTGGCAGTGTCCATCGACGGGCCGGAGGACGTACACGATGCCGGACGGCAGGCGGGCAGCTTCCGCCGGGCCATGGACGCCGTGGGGGCGCTGGTGGAGGCCGGCATCCCGGCGTCGGTGATCTCCACCCTGCGCAGGGACTGCGTGGGGCGGCTGGAGGAGCTGTACCGGGTGCTGGAGGGCTCCGGCATCGCCGCATGGCAATTGCAGGCGTGCTCGCCTATGGGCAACGCCGCCCGGGGGCTGGACTGGCGCATGGACCCGACGGAGGTGATCCGCTTCGTGGAGAGCCACCGGGACCGCGCGTCGTTTATGCTGGGTGCGGCTGACAACGTGGGCTACTTTACAGAGGAGGAGCCGGGCCTGCGGGGCGGCGACGGGGCCTGCTTCCAGGGGTGCCGGGCGGGCATCTCCGCCATAGGCATCGACAGTGTGGGAAACATACGGGGGTGTGAGTCTATGTACGATGAGCGGTTCATCGAGGGAAATCTGCGGCAGCGTCGGCTGCGGGACATCTGGGAGGACCCGGAGGCGTTTGCGTATAACCGGCGGTTCACCCCGGAGCTGCTGACCGGAGACTGCGCCCGGTGCCGGATGGGGCCGTGGTGCGCTGGAGGGTGCCGGTCGTATAACTATTTCGTCCACGGGAAGCTGTATGAGGCGCCGGTGTGCGCCGGAGGCGCCAAATGAGCGCCGGGGCGGCAGCCGTGGGGCTGCGGCTGCGGCAGGAGCGGCTGAAGCGGGGCTGGAGCCAGGAGGGCCTGTGCCGGGGCATCTGCGCGGCGTCGTATCTGTCCAAGATCGAGCAGGGCCGGGTCCAGGCCGCGCCGGAGCTGCTGGCGCTGCTGATGAAGCGGCTGGACCTGCCCTGGTACGGCGAAAATCTGCCGGAGCTGGAGGGGCTGGTGGAGCGGCGGTACGCGCAGCTGCTGGACGGAGAGCAGGAGGCGTTTCAGGACAGCCGGGCGGCGTTCTCCCAGGCGCTGGAGACCATCCTGTCCAGTCCCCTGGCGGCGGACGGCCTGGTGCTGGACGCCGTGGACCGGCAGGACCCGTCGGACATCCCGGCGGCGCTGGAGCCGTATCTGGACCGGCGGCAGCTGGCGCTGCTGCGGGTCGTGCAGGACCGGGAGCCGGAGGCGGTGCGGCTGCTGCCGGAGGCATACTGCTTTCTGATGGCGGGCATTGCCGGGTATGAGCAGGGCGGCGACTATACCGGGGCCATGGCCTATCTGCGGCAGGGCTGCGACCTGGCGGCCCGGGACGGCCGGGTGCGGCTGATGCTGGAATGCCGGCTGATTATGGGCAGCGTATGCTGCAACCAGCTGGACCTGGACGGTATGGAGGAGCACTATCGGGCGGCGGAGCGCATGGCCCGGGCCCTGGGGCGGCAGGAGGACCTGCGGGCCATGGCCTATAACCGGGCCGCCACCCAGGTGGAGTGCGGCCGGTATCAGGAGGCGTATGGGTATTTTTCCGCCCTGGAGCGGCCCCGGGTCATGGAGCTGCACAAGCTGGCGGTGTGCTGCGAGGGGCTGGGCCGGACCCGGGAGGCTCTGGACGCCCTGGACCGGGCGGAGACGGCCCCGGAGGAGTATCCGGACCGGGCTCTGTGCATGAAGATCTGCGGGCTGGTGCGGCGCAGGCTGGAAAACCCCGGCTATCTGCGGGATCCGGATTACGGCGCGGCGCTGATGGACGTGTTCCACCGCTGCCGGAGGGAGCTGCCCATCGGATACGCGGGGTTCCACCTGCCCTGGGTGCTGGAATGGCTCACCGCCGGGCGGCAGTATAAGCTGGCGTATGAGCTGGTGCGGGAGTTTCCCCTGGTCCCCGGGAGAAGCTCATGACAGCGGCGGCGCCCTTTTTTGATAAGCTGAAGCTACAAAATCCCTCCGGCTGGAGCCGGAGGGATTTTGCTATGCTTCCGTCAGTCTTCCATCAGCTCCTCCAGGCGGCGGCGCTTGGTCCGGGCGTCGCCGGTCAGGTGCAGCTTGGAGTAGATCTGGTTGATGTACTGCTTCACCGTTCCCTCGGACAGGAACAGCTGCCCGGCGATCTCCCGGTTGCTGAGCCGCCGGGCCATCCGCTGGGCCACGGCCCATTCCCGCTCTGTCAGAGCGGCGAAGGTCTCCGGCCGCTGCCGGACGATCTGCACCGCCTGGCACCCGGCCTGGAAGCTCTGGCCGAACCGGGCGGCCCGGGCGGCAAAGTCGTCCCCGGCCTCCGGCAGCACCTCCCGCAGGTACCGGTAGCAGGCGGCAAAGGGCAGCACCAGCCCGTCGGGCCGGGCCATATCCGCCGCCTGCCGGACCAGAGCCGCAGCCTCCCGGCGTTTGCCCAGCCGTTCATAGGCTGCGGCAGTCTGCGTCAGCACATAGATCTCCACCAGGGCGTAGTGCATCCCCCGGCACAGAGCCAGCAGCTTATCGCTGCCGCCGATGACCCGGGCATAGGCCCCCTGGGCCAGGAATACCTGGTTTTCGATCATCCGCATCATGGGCACGCAGGGCCCCAGGAAATTCACCGTATCCAGCCGGTGCTCCCGGAACAGGGAGGGGATGCTCTCCTCCTGCCCCAGCAGCGCCAGACACCAGGCGCTGCTGCTGTCGAAAATGTGCAGCCACATGGCGTTGTGCCGGCCCAGCAGCTGCTCCCGGCGGCGGCGCAGGTCCGTCTCCGGGGCTTTCCCGGCAGCCAGGGCCAGCCGCATTTCCAGAAAGTCGCAGCAAAGAGCCATATTTTCCTGGCCGCTGCCCCGGATATCTGCCCGGGCCCGCTCCAGAGCAATGGCCGCGTCGTTGAGGCGCCCCTGGGCCAGGGCCGCCTCGCCCTCCATGATCCGCTGGGCGCCCATGCCGTGGCCGCCGGTGATCTTGTAATAGTGGGGCATGCAGTCGTCCATCTCCGCCAGCTCCCGGGAAAGCTGCCCCGGGGTCCGGTGGAACATCATCAGCACCGACGGCGACCCAAAGGTCCAGCTGCCGCGGCTCTGGATGCTGACGGCCTGGTCGGTCATCTGGCGGCTGGCGCTGCGGTGCAGGCGGCTCATCTCCGTGATGTCGTTGTAATGCAGGAAGCTTTCGATCAGGTCGCACTCTCCCAGCAGATTGCCCCGCTGCCGGGGCGTCATGTCCGGGTGATTCCGGACGGATTCCAGCAGCAGCGCCTTCAGCTGCTGCATCCGGGGGATCTGCCCCCAGGTGAACATCCGCCGCATCAGCACCAGCAGGGCTGTGGGGTGCTCCATCAGCACCCGGTCACCGCAGCAGTCCAGCAGCTCCAGCACCTGCTGGGGCCGCAGGGCCGCCAGCAGAATGCCCGCATCCCGCTGGATCACGTCCAGGGCCGCGTCCCACCGGCCGCATTTGCCGAAGGCGGCCAGGGCCTGCAAATAGTCTCCCCGGTCCGCATACCAGCGGCCGTACCGGGCCCGGTATTCCGCCTGCTCCTCCGGGGGCAGGGCGTCAAAATCCCGCTGGGCGCAGGCCTTCATCATGTGGTGGAACCGGTATCCCCCGCCGGGGAGCCGGGTGACAAAGGCGTTTTTCGCCGTCAGGTCCGCCAGGATCTCCGGTGTGTCCGGCTGGCCGGTAATATACCGGGCCATGTCCCCGGTGAACTCGTCGGCCTGACCCATAACCGCCAGGAACCTCTGCCGCCGGGGCGGCAGGGGCCGCAGCATGGCGGCGGTGAACATCTCATAAATGTCCGTTTCCCCGGGGTCCGCTCCCTGCTCCGTCAGGGCCCGGAGCCGCAGGTAAACGGCGGCCATCCAGCCCTCCGTGGCCTGCTGCAGCTCTGCCAGCTGCTCCTGGTCCAGGGCCGCGCCGCAGCGGTGGACATAGGCCGCCAGCTCGCCGCCCTCCAGCCGCAGCTGCTCCGCGCCGATGCGGTGCAGCCGTCCGCCCAGCCGCAGCACCTGATCCCCGGACAGAATCCGGTCCCGGCTGGCGGCGATGAGGTGGACGTTTTCCGGCAGTCTCGCCGCCAGTTCGCATAAAAACCGCGCCATCCGGGGATCAGACAGCAGGTGCAGGTCATCTGCAAACAGATACCAGGGCTCCGGCCGCCGCAGCTCCCGGCACAGGGTATCCACCAGCAGGCCGGTGGCCGCCGGATCCGTGGGGCAGTCAAAGCCCTCCAGGACGGTCAGTCCGGCGGCCCGAAAGGCCCGCCGCCCGCTTTCCCACAGGGCAGGCAGACTGTCGGAATAAATGCTGACGCGGATGGCCGAGCCCGGCGGCTGGGCCGCTAAAAACCAGTTTACCGCCGTGGTCTTTCCGTAGCCCATAGGGGCCGTCACCGTGGTCAGGGCGCAGCGGCCCATGGGCTCCAGGCTGGCCTGGAGCCGGGGGGATACATAAATTGCGCCGGGGTCCGGCTTTCGTCTTGCCATGGAACAATTGCCTCCTTACCGGGCCATATAGGCTGCGGCGCGCTGTGTCAGCTTGCTGTATACCCGCTGGACCATCCACGGCTCCGTGGACGCCTCCAGCGCCTCCCGGGGCGTGAACCAGGCCACGCCGCTGTTTTCGTCGGGCTTCTGCCGCAGCGCCCGATCCCGGGCGCCCAGCAGATAGGTGACGTTCATGTGAATGTGGCTGGGGACATACTGCCCCCGCTTTTCGTGGCCGTCCACCGTCAGGCACTCCAGGGAGAAGATCCCCGGGTGCAGCAGCTCCAGCTGCCGCAGACCCGTTTCCTCCGTTACCTCCCGCATGGCCACCGCCAGCAGATCCCGGTCCCCGTCGGCGTGTCCGCCGGTCCAGGACCAGGAGTGATAGAGGTTGTGATACACCATCACCACCTGCCGCCGGTCCGGGCTCAGGACCCAGGCGGAGGCGGTCATATGGGCGGTGAGGTTCTCCCGGTCAAATGCATCGGGATGTCCCGCCAAAAACCGCAAAATCCCGGTCTTGTCCCGCTGCTCCTGGGGACAAAGCGGGACAAAATTTTCAATATCCCGTATAATATCCATATCAATCCTCACTATCCGCTATCAGGTCCCGGACAATGGCGGAGGCCATCAGGATGCCGGCGGTGGAGGGCACCCAGGGCACGCTGGCGGGCACGCTGCGCCGCCCGGGGGACGGGGCCTCCAGCTGCCGGGTCTCGGCGGCCGGCTCGGGACTGTACACCACCTTCAGGTGCCGGATGCCCCGGTCCCGCAGCTCCCGGCGCATGACCCGGGCCAGGGGGCAGACAGAGGTCCTGGAAATGTCCGTTATCTGCAAAAGGCCGGGGTCCAGCTTGTTGCCGGTGCCCAGGGCGGAGATGATGGGGATGCCCCGCTGCCCCGCCTGGGCGATCAGGTCCAGCTTGCAGGTGACCAGGTCGATGCAGTCGGCGATATAGTCGAATTTCCCGGTGAAAAACGCATCCCGGTGGGCGGCGTCATAGGTGGCGCACAGGGGGTGGAGCCGGAGGCCGGGGTTGATGTCCCGGCACCGCCGGGCGGCTGCTTCGGCCTTATATTCCCCCACGGTGGAGGACAGGGCGTACAGCTGGCGGTTGATATTGGTGAGGCTCAGGGTATCCTGGTCCACCAGGGTCAGCTCCCCCACCCCGGAGCGGGCCAGGATCTCGGCGGCGTAGCTGCCCACGCCGCCCAGGCCGAACACCGCCACATGGCAGCGGGAGAGCCGGTCCAGGGCCCGGTCCCCCAGGACCATTTCCGTGCGTAAAAATCTGTGTTCCATAGCGGTCTCCTTGTCGGATAACAGTGGAAAAGAGGCTGGCAGCCGCCAGCCTCTTTTTTGTTGCGTAATGGGGCTCAGCCCACGTACTTCATGCCGGAATTCTCGGTGGCGGTGATGTCCTTGACCAGGTTGGCGGACCACTCGGAGTAGTCCTTGTTCGTCATGGCGTTGCGGACCTGGACCATCCAATAGGGATCGTCGGTGCCCACGAAGTACATGACGTGGTAGCCGATGTAGCTGCCGCCGGCGGCATCGTTGGCCACGATGCCGGTATCGCCGGCCTTGCGGCTGTCGTCAAAGCACCAGTCGTTGAACTCGCTGACCATCTGGCCCTTATAGACCTGCTTATACAGGCCGCCGTTGGTGTTGGAGCCGGGATCCTCGGACAGCTTGTTGGCCAGGGCCGCGAAGCTCTCCTCGGTGGCGTCGCCGTCCTTCCAGGCCTGGAGGGCGTTCTCGGCCTCCTGCTTCTTGCCGGCCTTCAGCTCCTCCAGCTTGGCCTGGTAATCGTCGGCCTTGCTGTCCAGGCTGGAGGTGTCCACCTTGAACAGAATGTGGCGCACGTCCACGGTGTTGTAATCGTTGCGGCTGCGGCTGTGGAAGATCAGCAGATAGATGGAGGTGCCGTTTTCCACCAGCTCGGTGTCGCCGGCCTGGCGGCTGTCGTCAAACACCCATTTGGTGGCGGCATCGCCGCTGTAGGTGCCGGACTCGGGGTGGGAATAGGTGGCGATGGACTCATATTCCTTGGCGGCCTTCTCGGGCAGGATGCCGGACTTGACGGTCTCCAGCACGGCGGCGGCGGCGTCCTTGGCCTTCTGCAGGGCGGCGGCGCTCTCCTCCTCGGTGGGCTGAACGGTGTTGCCGTCGGCGTCCTTGGTGGAGGCAGCGGCGCCTTTGAAGGTGATCATCTCATAGTTGGCCACGTCGAAGGAGTTCTTGTTCTCCTCGTAGTACTTCTGGAGCTCCTCGTCGGTGTACTGCAGGCTGTCGATATAATCCTGCTGATAGTGGGAAGCAATGATGGTGTCCTTCAGGATGCCCTTGAAGATCTTGACGGTCATGTTGCTGCCGTAGAGCTGCTTGATATACTCAGCCTCGCTCTTGCCGGCGGACTTGGCGTAGGTGGCCAGGGTCTCCATGGTGGAGTCCAGCTCCTTCTGCATGTTGTCGTTCCAGGTGATGTTCTTTTCGGCGGCGCCCTTCTTGAGCATGGTGATCTGGATCAGGCTCTTTTTGGCGGCGTCCCTGAAATAGGCGTCCCAGGTCATGTCGTCGGACACGCCCAGCAGGGTCTTGGCCATGTCGCTGAGGCTCTGCTGGGTCAGGGGGGTGGATTTGCTCAGGCCGTAATAGGAGGCATACTGGCTCTGGGCAATGGAGTTATAGGCCACATGGTAGAAATAGCTGACCTCGGCGGCGGAATATGTCTCGCCCTCCACGGTGGCGGCGGAAGCACCCCGCTGGATCACGTTGGAGTTCCAGACCAGCAGAACGGCGGCCACCAGCACGAACACGATGGCGATGCCGCCGTAGAGCCAGTTGTTCCGGCGCTGCTTGGCGCGCTCCTCCGCCTGGCGGGCGGCCTTGGGGTCCACGGCGCCGCTGGCGGCGAACTCCTGACGGGCTTTCTTTTCTCTGGATGCACTCATAGTTGTTTCAGTCCTCTCGAAAATAGGTATCGGATACCCTTTGTAGTGTGCTGTTGGTTGATTATACAGGAAAAACCGCCTCTTCGCAAGAGGGAATCGGGATTTCCCGGGAATTTAGGCGAATTTACTCCGCCCGGTATACGACCTTGCCGTCGATGACGGTCATATATGCCTGGCCGCCGATGGTGGTGAGGGGGTCGGCGGTCCACAGGACGAAATCCGCGTCCTTACCGGGCTCCAGGCTGCCCACCCGGCTGTCGACGCCCAGGCTGCGGGCGGGGTTGATGGTGATGGCCCGCCACGCCTCGTCCATAGGCAGACCCGCGTTGGCGGCCAGGCCCGCGCACATGGTCAGATTCTCCAGGGGGATCACCGGTGCGTCGGTGATGATGCTGACGGTGAGGCCCGCCCGGTACAGGGCGCCGGGGGTGGTGAAGCTCTTGTGCCGCAGCTCGGCCTTGCTCTTGCTGCCCAGGGTGGGGCCCACAAACACCGGCAGGCCCTCCTTGGCCAGCTCGTCGGAGATCAGCTCGCCGTCGGTGCAGTGGTCCAGGGTGGCCTTCACCCCGAATTCCTTGGCGATCCGCACGGCGGTGAGGATATCGTCGGCCCGGTGGGCGTGGCACTTCAGGGGAATCTCGCCGTTGATCACCGGCAGCATGGCCTCCAGCTTCATGTCGAAGGGGGGATTCTTTCCGGCCAGCTTGTCGTCCCGGTAGCGCTGGGTCTTGAACAGCAGCTCACGCAGCAGCGCCGCCACGGCCATGCGGGTCATGGGGCTTTTCTTCATGCCCTGACCGTAGCAGCCCTTGGGATTCTCGCCGAAGGCGCACTTCATGGCGGCGGGCTCCTTCAGCAGCATATTGTCCACCCGCTTGCCGGCCAGCTTCAGCACCGTGAAGGTGCCGCCCACCACGTTGGCACTGCCGGGGCCGGTGCAGGCGGTGGTGACGCCGCCGCGGAGTCCGTTGGGGAATGCCCCGTCCTGGGGATTGATGGAGTCGATGGCCCGCAGCTGGGGGGTCAGAGGCTCCACCACCTCGTTGTAGTCCATGCCCTCCCAGCGCAGGCACTCGTTGTCCAGGCCGATGTGGCAGTGGGCCTCCACACAGCCGGGGGTCAGCAGGCGGCCGCCGGCGTCGATGACGGTGCAGCCCTCCGGCGGGTCGATGTGGGGAGCGATGGCGGCGATGCGGCCGCCGTCGGCCAGCAGGCAGCCGCCAGGAATGTCCGGGCCCGTGATGGGCTTTATGTAAGCGTTCTGGATCAGCAGCATAGCGATACCTCTCTTTGTTGTAAATTGAGGACATTATAGCACAGGCTGTTCCGTTTCACAAGGGTTGCGTTTTTCCCGGGGCTGCTTTATAATGTGCAGCCGGAGGAGGCGAGGACATGCGGTACACCACCCTTTGCTATATCGAAAACCCCGCCGGGGAGTATCTGATGCTCCACCGGGTGAAAAAGGAGAACGACTGCAACCGCGACAAATGGATCGGCATCGGCGGCAAGTTCGAGGACGGCGAGAGTCCCGAGGAGTGCGCCCTGCGGGAGATCCGCGAGGAGACGGGACTGACCGTCACCGGGTACCGCTATCGCGGCATCGTCACCTTTGTGTCCGACCGGTGGGAGACGGAATACATGCACCTGTTCACCGCTGATGCGTGGACCGGCAGCGTCCGGGACGACTGCGGCGAGGGCGTGCTGGAGTGGATCCATAAGGACCGGCTGGCGGCCCTGCCCCAGTGGGCCGGGGACAGGATATTCCTGGACCTGCTGCGGCGGGATGTGCCCTTCTTTTCTCTGAAGCTGCGGTATCAGGGGGAAGCGCTGGTCTATGCCTGCCTGAACGGAAGGGAGCTGGTCCTGTGACGGTATTGGTCAGCGCGTGCCTGCTGGGGGTGCCCTGCCGGTACGACGGGCAGAGCAAGCGCCATCCCCTGGCGCAGGAGCTTTGCCGCAGGCACCGGGTGATCCCCGTGTGCGGGGAAATTTTCGGCGGCCTGCCCACGCCCCGCCCGCCGGCGGAGATCTGCGGGCAGCGGGTAGTCACCCGGGAGGGGGCCGACGTGACGGCGGCGTACCGGCGGGGGGCGGAGGCGGTGCTGGAGCTGGCCCGGCTCACCGGGGCGGAGGCCGCCGTCCTCAAGGAGCGCAGCCCCTCCTGCGGCTCCGGGGCCGTATATGACGGCACGTTCTCCGGCACGCTGACGGCGGGCTGGGGCGTTGCCGCCGGGCTTCTGCGGGAGCAGGGCATCCGGGTGCTGGGCGAGTCCCGGCTGGAGGAGCTTCTGCGGCAGGACGTCCGTTAAAATCACAACAAAATACGACAAAAAACTGTGAGATTCGGAGAAAATTACAAATACCATTGACACAGCACGCGGAAGTTGGTAAAGTAATACCGTAAGCGGTCGGGAACGTTACCGGTAATGTTTCCACGCTGTGGAATGGCCCAGGAAGGAGACGAAGCGCGGCATATGACCATCAAGGATATTGCGCGGCAGTGCGGCGTCAGCGTCAGCACGGTGTCGCGGGTGCTCAATGACCGTCCGGACGTGAGCCCGGAGAACCGGCGCAAGGTGCTCTCCGCCATTCAGCAGTCCAATTACATTCCCAACAACACCGCCAGGGACCTGGTGAAAACCAAGTCCGACGCCATCGGCCTGGTGGTGCGGGGCGTGTCCAACCCGTTTTACACGGATATCATCCGGGTCATCGAGGAGCAGGTCACCGCCCGGGGCTATACCCTGGTGATGCAGCAGATCGGCACCTGCGACGACGAGGTGAAGCGGGGCGCCATGATGGAGCGGGAAAAGCGGCTGCGGGGCCTGATTTTGTTGGGCGGCCGGTCCGACTATTCGCCCCAGGAGCTGGCGCCGCTGAACATCCCCTTTGTCTGCTGCTCCTACAGCAACCAGTACGGCACCCTGCCGTCGGATTCCTATGCGTCGGTATCCATTGCCGACGAGGAGGAGGCCTACCGGGCGGTGTCGGAGCTGTATCGGTGCGGGCACCGGCGCATTGCGGCGCTGGTATCCGGCGCGGAGGACCGCTCCATCAGCCAGCTGCGGTATCAGGGCTATGTCCGGTCCCTGGCGGATCACGGCCTGCCCCTGGAGCAGGAGCTGGTCATCGAGGCCGGGTCCTTCGACATCCGGCAGGCGTATCTGGCGGTGCGGCGGCGGCTGATGGAGGGGGCGCGGTTCACGGCCCTGTTTGCCATCTCCGACAACATGGCCATCGGGGCCATGCGGGCCCTGCGGGAGGCCGGGCAGCAGATCCCCCGGGACTGTTCCGTCATCGCCATCGACGGGCTGACGATGTCCGAGTACATCAACCCCACCCTGACCACCCTGTGCCAGCCTATGGAGCACATGGGACGGCGCAGCGTGGAGATCCTGCTGGACATGGTGGAGCACCGGGGCGGACCCATCCGGGAGACTGCCCACACTACCCTGCGGACCGGGGAATCCGTCCGCGACATTTCTTAGTTTTTCCGGCGGAAACCGCCTGAAAAATATATAATGAAGGAGAATTGATCATGAAGAAAACTCTTGCATTGATCCTGGCCGCTGTCATGGCTCTGTCCCTGGTAGCCTGCGCCAAGACCCCCGCAAACGGCGGCACGGAGGCCAAGGGCTCCGTGTATTACCTGAACTTTAAGCCCGAGGCCGATCAGGCCTGGCAGGCGCTGGCCAAGACCTACACCGAGAAGACCGGCGTGGAAGTCAAGGTCGTCACCGCCGCCTCCGGCCAGTATGACACCATGCTGACCTCCGAGCTGGACAAGTCTGCTCCTCCCACCATGTTCCAGGTGGGCAACCAGGGCGCCGTCAACTCCTATGGCGATTTCTGCTATCCTCTGGATAACACCGACGTCATGAAGGAAATGACCACCCAGGACTTCAACCTGAAGAATGCCAACGGCGAGACCGTGTCCATCGGCTACTGCTATGAGGCCTTTGGCATCATCGTCAACAAGGCTCTGCTGAAGCAGGCCGGCTATGAGATCTCCGATATCACCAACTTTGAGACCCTGAAGAAGGTCGCCGACGACATCCACAGCCGCGCTGCCGAGCTGGGCTTTGACGCCTTCAGCTCCGCCGGCCTGGAGGGCTCCTCCAGCTGGCGCTTCTCCGGTCACCTGGCCAACATGCCCCTGTTCTATGAGTTCCGGGATGACAAGGTCACCTCTCAGCCCGCCGCCATCAAGGGCACCTATCTGGACAACTTCAAGAACGTCTGGGATCTGTACACCACTGACTCCGCCACCACCGGCGCTGCTCTGACCACCGCCACCGGCGACGCCTCCGAGGCCGAATTCGGCCAGGGCAAGGCTGTGTTCTATCAGAACGGTTCCTGGGAGTTTGCCAACCTCACCGGCGAGGAGAAGGGCTTTAAGATGAACCCCGAGGATCTGGCCATGATCCCCATCTACTGCGGCGTTGAGGGCGAGGAGCAGTCCGGTCTGTGCTGCGGCACCGAGAACTGCTGGGCTGTCAACAAGAACGCCAAGGAAGAGGACATCCAGGCCACTCTGGACTTCATGAAGTGGGTCGTCACCTCCGACGAGGGCACCAGCATGCTGGCTGAGCAGTTTGGCCCCTGCCCCTTCAAGAACGCCAAGACCCCCGCGAACGTGTTCTTTGCCGATGCCAACGCCTATACCGCTGCCGGCAAGTACATTGTGACCTGGGCCTTCAACTGGACTCCCGCCGTGGATGACTGGCGTGCGGGCGTGGTGGACGCTCTGACCCAGTACACCGTCAACGGCGGCAGCTGGGACAGCGTCAAGACCGCCTTCGTGGACGGCTGGGCCACCCAGTATGCCAAGGAGAACGGCTGAGCTATAAGCGCTCCGTTGTAACGCAATAGGACCGGGGGCGGGCTTATCGCCCGCCCCCGATTTTCTCACCTGCGGCGCACAGAGCTGTTGGCCGGTATGGACCGGGCAAGAGCTCCGGGCGCCGCCCGGAAAAAACATAGATAGGAGAGAGGCGTCATGAAACTTCCGAAACACCGCCGGGACGAGGCCGCGCTGAATTCCCGGCTGATCCGCCGCCCCATCAAGCGCATGGTGTGGCTGTTTTTGCTGCCCACCTTCGGGGCCTTCTGCATCGGCTTCCTGTACCCCTTCTTCAAGGGGCTGTTTCTGTCCTTCTGCAATTTCCGCATTACCAGCCAATGGACATGGACGGGGCTGGAAAACTACCGGAAGGCCTTCCAGGACCCCGGCTATATGCACGCGTTCTGGTACACGGCGCTGTTTGCCCTGGTGAGCCTGATCGCTATCAATCTGTTTGCCTTTGCCATTGCCTATGCACTGACCCAGAAGTTCAAGGGCACCAACGTGTTCCGCACGGTGTTCTTCCTGCCCAACCTCATCGGCGGCATCGTGCTGGGCTATATCTGGTCCATGATCTTCGACGGCATCCTCATCAAGTACAACACCTCCGTGGTCCTGGAGACGAAATACGGCTTCTGGGGTCTGGTGATCCTGGTGTGCTGGCAGCAGATCGGCTATATGATGATCATCTATATTGCCGGACTCCAGGCCGTGCCCGAGGATATGCTGGAGGCGGCCCGCATCGACGGCGCCAACCGCTGGCAGACCCTGTGGCGGGTCACCATCCCCAACGTGATGCCCTCTATCACCATCTGCATGTTCCTGAGCCTGACCAACGGCTTCAAGCTGTTTGACCAGAACCTGGCCCTGACCGCCGGGCGTCCCTTCCAGCAGCTGGGCAACGGAGAGACCATCAAAACAACGGAAATGCTGGCCCTGAACATCGTCAACGCCTTCGGCACCAACGGCGGCGGCAACCGCGGCGCGGGTCAGGCCAAGGCCGTGATCTTCTTCATCGTGGTGGCGGCCATCAGCATCATCCAGCTTCAGGCCAGCCGCCGCAAGGAGGTGCAGCAATGATCAAAACCGAAGCTCTGCGCCGCAGAGAGCGCCGTCAGGCGCTGCTGACGGTGGTGTTCACCATCATCTCCGTGATCTATCTGATGCCGGTGCTCCTGGTGCTCATCAACTCCCTGAAGGCCAACGCCTTTGTCAACACCGAGACCTTCAAGCTGCCCACGGCGGAATCCTTTGTGGGGCTGAAGAACTATGTCAAGGGCATGACCTTCGGCAACTTCGCCTTCTATAAGGTGGTATTCTACAGTTTCTTCATCACCATTACCTCCACGGCGCTGATCCTGCTGTGCACGTCCATGGCGGCGTGGTACATCTCCCGGGTGGGGAGCCTGGTCAGCAAGATCGTGTACTACCTGTGCGTATTCTCCATGGTAGTGCCCTTCCAGATGGTCATGTACACCCTGGCCCGGACGGCGGACCAGGCGCATCTGAACACCCCCTGGACCATCCCCGTGATATACCTGGGCTTCGGCGCGGGCCTTGCCGTGTTTATGTTCACGGGCTTTGTCAAGAGTCTGCCGCTGGAGATCGAGGAGGCCGCCGCCATCGACGGCTGCGGCCCGGTGGGCACCTTCTTCCGGGTGGTGCTGCCCATGCTGAAGCCCACCATGATCTCCGTGGGCGTGCTGGAGATCATGTGGGTATGGAACGACTATCTGCTGCCCAGCCTGGTGCTGGACATCAACCAGTACCGCACCATCCCCATCCACATCCAGTACCTCAAGGGCAGCTACGGCACCGTGGACATGGGCGCCACCATGGCCCTGATCATGCTGAGCATCCTGCCGGTGATCATCTTCTATCTGTGCTGCCAGAAGCACATCATCAAGGGCGTGGCCGCCGGAGCCGTGAAGGGCTAAAAAACAAAGCATTTTTCTGATAAGTGAGTTGACTGACATATGAATCGTTGCAGCGGCATTTTGATGCCGGTATTTTCCCTGCCGTCCCCCTACGGCATCGGGACTCTGGGCAAGGCCGCCTATGACTTTGCCGATTTTCTCCACGCCGCCGGGCAGCACTGCTGGCAGATGCTGCCTCTGGGCCCCACCAGCTACGGCGACTCCCCCTATCAGAGCTTTTCCACCTATGCGGGCAATCCGTATTTCATCGACCTGGAGCTGCTGATCGAGGACGGGCTGCTGACCCGGGATGAGGTGGAGAGCCAGAACTGGGGAACCAATCCCCGGTACGTGGACTACGGAAGGATTTATGAGAGCCGCTTCGCCGTGCTGCAGAAGGCCAAGGACCGGGGCTGGGAGCGGGACCAGGCGGAGGTGGCCGCCTTTCAGGCGGAGAACTGCCGCTGGCTGCCGGACTATGCCCTGTACATGGCCTGCAAGCGCCATTTCGGCATGCGCTCCTGGACCGAATGGGACGATGCGGACATCCGCCTGCGAAGGTCCCCGGAGGTGCTGGAGCAGTACCGCACCCTGCTGCGGGAGGATGTGGAACTGTTTACCTATTTGCAGTTCCTGTTCTTCCGCCAGTGGAACAGGCTGCGGGACTATCTGCACAGCCTGGACATCCAGGTCATCGGCGACCTGCCCATCTATGTGGCCATGGACTCCGCCGACGTGTGGGCGGAGCCGGAGTGCTTCCAGCTGGACGACCAGTGCGTTCCCACGGAGGTATCCGGCGTGCCGCCGGACTATTTCAGCGCCGACGGTCAGCTGTGGGGCAATCCCCTGTACGCCTGGGACCGGATGCAGGCCGACGGCTTCGGCTGGTGGATCCGCCGGGTGGACGGCGCGTCCAAGCTGTATGACGTGATCCGTATCGACCATTTCCGGGGCTTCGATGCCTATTGGGCCGTGCCCTACGGCGAGACCACCGCCAAGAACGGACACTGGGTCAAGGGCCCGGGCATGAGCCTGGTGGGCGTGCTGACGAGCTGGTTCCCCCAGCTGCGGTTCATCGCCGAGGATCTGGGCTATCCCACCCCCGGCGTCCAGCAGCTTTTGCAGGATTCCGGTCTGCCGGGCATGAAGGTGCTGGAATTTGCCTTCGATTCCCGGGATACCAGCAGCTATCTGCCCCACTCCTACACGGAGAACTGCGTGTGCTATACCGGCACCCACGACAACAGCCCCCTGGCCCTGTGGAAGGACGAGGCCGCGCCGGAGGACATCGACTGTGCCCGGGAGTACCTGGGGCTTAACGATCGGGAGGGCTTCAACTGGGGCATCATCCGGGGCGGCATGAGCTCCGTGGCCCGGCTGTTTGTGGCCCAGATGCAGGATTATCTGGAGCTGGGGCTGCACCACCGCACCAATATCCCCGGTACCCAAAGCGGCAACTGGCAGTGGCGTCTGCTGCCCGATGAGGCCACGCCGGCCCTGGCCCGGCGCATCCGCCGCGTCACGGAGCTGTACGGCCGCTGAAAAACCAAGCTGTTTCGCTGCGAATCTCTCTGATAAAGCCAAGGACCCCGGCGCACTGCGCCGGGGTCCTTGACTCAGGAGGACGGCTTCAAAGCCGTCCTCCTGAGCTTGTCAAAAAAGGGCGGTGCCCTTTTTTGACAAAAGAGATTTCGCTCCGACCCGCGCGTCCAAATGGGCTTTTAGCCCATTTGGACACACTCTCTCCGCGCAAAGTATTTTTCGCGACGTACACGCCGCCGCGAAAAATGATTGCACTTTATTCGCCGCTGCGGCGGCGAACTCTGCGAGGCATTTTTGACAGTCTGAGGAGGACGGCTTTGAAGCCGTCCTCCTTTGGCATGGATCAGAAAAACCCGCTGTCTGATCGGATTCCCTTTATTCAGCCGGATGCACCCTGTCCAGCTCCCTGGCCAGGGTGCGGTATAGCCCCTCCCGGTTGTCCCGGGTGATATACAGCACCCGGACGCCGGGGACGGACCGGACTGCCCGCAGAAAGGGGTCGTCCCGGTTTTTTACCGCCGCCAGCACCGGCTGCGGGCCCCGCAAGGCCGCCAGCACCGCCGCCTGGAACCGAGACGCGTCCCGCTCCAGAAAGCCCAGCTCATCCATGACCAGCAGGCCCGGCCCCGCCAGCAGCCGGGGGCCCCATTCATCGAACACCGGGGTATACCGGGCGCTGCGCCGGCTGTCGCACCGGCCTGCCAGATTCTCCGGGCCGTACTGCCGCCGGTCCTCCGGTTGGGCGGCGGGGTGGATATAAATGGGGAACATGCCCTCCCCATCCGCTGTGGTCAGGCGCTTGGTGACAAACCCCGACACCGGTCCCGGGTACAGGGCCGCCAGACGGCGGATCAGGGTGCTTTTTCCCACGCCACGGGGACCGCAGATGAGAATTTTATCCATATATTTCCTCCCTCAGCTGTGCCGCCGGGATAGCCAGCAGACACAGAGGCTTCGGATTGGGCAGATACAGCGGATAATCCGCCCAGGCTGACAGCTCCAGCCGCTGGGCCAGCTCCTGCCGGGACGGTACCGCGCCATCCCGGCTGTACAGCCGGAAAAAGGCCTGGGCATCGTCCAGGGACAGGAAGGGCTGGCCAAACTCCAACGTAAACCGCCGGGCGGTGTAGGTCAGGCCCCGGCGCTGAAGCTCCCGCTCCATGTCGGCCGCAGTGTGCCCCGCCATCCGGACACCGGAGCTGAACTGGTGCCGCCGGAAATCCCGCCGCACCACCAGGGCCGTGCCGCCGCACTGGCGGGCGGCAATGGCCAGCGTCTCCTCTGTGCCGCCGAACAGGCAGAACACCATGGCGTCATACGGCTGCCTGGGCGGCAGCTCCCGGATATCCCCGGTAAGCGCCGACAGCTTCGGGTCCTCTCCCCGGGCCCGCAAGGCGGCAACAGCCGCCGGAGACCGGTCCACAGCGGTGACATGGGCGCAATAGGGCAGCAGCGCCCGGCTCAAAAGGCCCAGGCCGCACCCGGCGTCGCACACCCGGTCCTCCGGGCGCAGGAATGCCCCCAGCTGCCGGGCCAGGTCCTGGTAATAGCGGCTGTGATCCGCCGCCGTGTACAGATACCGGATGATCTCCGGGCTCCATCTCTGCATGCTTATCGGCCCCCCCTGAGGAGGGCCCGTACCGGTGCTGGCTCGTTCCGCATGATGCACTCCCCTCTCATTCCATGAAAGTATAGCATGGATGGGGCCCAAATTGCAAGGCATGCCCCAGGGTACACCGGGCGTATCTGTATCGCCTTTGCCGCTGCGCCTCTATCCCCTGCGGAAAAAGGCCACCGCTATGGCACCGGGACCGGCATGGGTGCCAATGACGCCGCCAATCAGCGTGGATTCCAGCCCATCGACGCCGTTTTCCCACAGGGCACGGCTGTCCTCCACATATTTTTTCAGAAATACATCCGTCAGACCCGTATAACCCAACAGAATGGGCAGTTGAAAGTCGATGCCGCCGCAGGCGCGGATCTTCTCCACCAGCAGATTGTTTCCCTGGCGGGAGCCCCGGGCCTTGCCGATCAGGAGGATCTCCCCCTTTTCGATGGTAAGCACCGGCTTGATGTTCAGCAGCCCCCCGGCCAGCGCAGTGGTCTTGGAGATGCGGCCGCCCCGCTTGAGATATTCCAGGGTATCTACCAGCGCCAGGACGCATACGTCCTCCCGCTTCTCCGTCAGCTCCCGGGCCAGGGCGGCAGCATCCATGCCCCGGTCGATGCAGGTCAGGGCATACTCCGCCAGTATCCCCGTTCCAATGGCGGCAGTGCCGCTGTCCACCACATAGACGTTGTCGTAGTCCGCCGCCGCGATGCAGGCGCTCTGATAGGTGCCGGACAGCTTGGAGGATATGGTCAGCACCACGGCGGCGCTGCCGCTGTCCCGCACCCGGCGAAGTTCCTGGTCAAAGGCTGCCGGGCTGGCCTGACTGGTGGTGGGCAGCACGTCGCTCTCTACCAGCCGCTCGTAAAACCGGTGTCTGTCCATGGTCACGCCGTCCAGAAACTCCTCCTGTCCGAAATGAATGGTCAGCGGCACTACCGTCAGTCTGCTGCGGACGCGCTCCGGCACATCCACCGTGGAATCTACAATCAATTCAACGTTCATAGGGTCCTCCTGTTACGCGAAAGTAGCCCCGAGTATAGCAGTTTTGTGTTGCTTTGTCAACACAAAATATTTGTTTTGTTGAATAAACGGAGCCAGATATCCACCGCCGCTCCCTGCTGCAGGCAACACATCGTCTAACTGCTCCCCTGTGCCGCCGTATAGGAAGGGAGTTGATACAAATGTCTGAACTGAAAAACACGACCAAGGCCGCGCTGGCGGCCGCCCTGGGGGCGCTGTGTGCCTACGGGGTGCAGCTGCTGGTGCCGGTGCTGGTGCTGGTGGTGGTGATGCTGCTGGACTACGCCACGGGCATGGCCAAGGCATGGAACGCCGGGGAGCTGTCCTCCCGGGTGGGCCTGCGGGGCATCCTGAAAAAGGTGGGGTATGTGGCCACTGTCGGCGTGGCCGCCGTGGTGGACTGGCTGCTGCGCTACGGAGCCGGCACCCTGGGCTGGGACTGGCCGGTGGAGTTCCTGTTTGCCAGCATCGTCATTATCTGGCTGGTGATCAACGAGCTGCTGTCCATCCTGGAGAATGTGTCGGCCATGGGTGCGCCGGTGCCGGACTTCGTGCAGTCGCTGCTGCAGAAGCTCAAGGGGCACACAGAGCATACCATGGAAGGAGAGGAGGAACGCAATGACTAAGAAAATCTATATCAGCCCCAGCGACCAGACGGAAAACCGCTATGCCTGGGGCAATACCAACGAGCACGCCCAGTGCCAGAGGATCGCCGAGGCGGAGGCTGCCGCCCTGCGCCGCAGCGGCGTGGAGGTGAAGCTGGCGGCCTTCGGCACCACCATGGCCCAGCGCTGCGCCGAGTCCGACGCCTGGGGCGCGGACATCCACAGCTGCGTCCACACCAACGCCTTTAACGGCAAGGTGTCCGGCACCCGGATGTTTTGCTACAGTGTCCCCGGCAAGGGGTATGATGCATGCAGGGCTGTGTTTGGCCAGCTGGCCCCGCTGACGCCGGGAACGTCTGAAAACATCCAGGCCAACCCCCGGCTGTATGAGGTGCGCAATCCTGCCGCCCCCAGTGTGTACTGCGAGTGCGAGTTTCACGACACCATCCAGGGCGCCCGCTGGATCGTGGAGCACACCACGGACATCGGTGAGGCCATCGCCAAGGGCCTGTGCGAGTATCTGGGCGCGGCCTATGTCCCGGCCAGGCAGGAGGCCCCCAAGCCCGCCGAGCCTGCCCAGGGCGATACCCTGTACCGGGTCCAGGTGGGGGCCTTCGCCGTCCGCGCCAACGCCGAGAAGATGCTGGAACGCCTGAAAAAGGCCGGGTTCACCGGGTTTGTTGTGGAGGGCACCCGGTAAGCGCCGGCTGCCAAGCAAGCAGAGGGTCTGCGGCTGTGCCGCAGACCCTCTGCTTCGTTTATTCGCCCTTATACTTCCGCCGGGTGGCAAGGCCGCCCCGTATGTGGCGCTGGGCCTTGTTTTCGTCCAGCACCTCCTTCACCTGCAGATACAGCGCCCGGTTATATGCCGGCAGGCGCTCGGACAGGTCCTTATGTACCGTGGATTTGCTGACGCCGAATTTCCTGGCCGCCGAGCGCACCGTGGCCCGGTTTTCTATCAGGTAAAGGGCCAGCTGACAGGCCCGTTCCTCCATGTTCCCTTTGATAGCGCACCACTCCTAAGCCATACTATGCACCATCACTATATGCCCGGCTTACCGGCGGCAGAACTCCGGCTTTTTCCTTGTCACGGAAGCCGGATTCTGGTATAATCACCCCAGGACCAGAACAGGAGGGGACCGTTATGAAGAAAATTGCCGTGATCACCGGCGCGTCCAGCGGCATGGGGCGCCGGTTTGCCGAAACTGTGGATTCCTTTGACCGCTTCGATGAGGTATGGGTCATTGCCCGCCATGAAAAGGCGCTGGCGGAGCTGCGGGACCGGGTGCCGTATCCCATCCGCGCCCTGGCCCTGGACCTGACGGACCGCCGCAGCTTCCAGACCTATGCCGACGCCCTGGCGGAGGAGCCGGTGGAGGTGGGCCTTTTGGTCAACGCCAGCGGCTTCGGCAAGTTCCGGGCCGTGGTGGACACGCCGCTGGAGGTAAACCTGAACATGACGGACCTGAACTGTCAGGCCGTGGTGGCCCTGTGCCAGCTGACGGCTCCCTATATGCCACGGGGCGGACAGATCATCAATATTGCCTCGGTGGCGGCGTTCCAGCCCATCCCCTATATCAACGTGTACGGGGCCACCAAGGCCTTTGTGCTGAGCTTCAGCCGGGCCCTGAACCGGGAGCTGCGGAGCCGGGGCGTCCGGGTCATGGCCCTGTGCCCCTTCTGGACCCGGACGGCCTTCTTTGCCCGGGCCACCACCGAGGGCGGCGGCGAATCCGTGGTGAAGAAGTATGTGGCCATGTATGAGCCGGAGCAGCTGGTGCAGCGGGCCTGGCGGGACGCCAGGCGGGGCAGGGACGTGAGCCAGTTCGGCTTCGTGGCCCGGTTCCAGACGGCACTGACGAAGCTTCTGCCCCACAGCCTGGTGATGGATGTGTGGATGCGGCAGCAAAAGCTGCAATAAGGCCTTGCAAAGCCCGGAAAACCGGCATATAATAGTAAACTATCTGTACAACAAGGAGAGATCAAGATGGATCGCATGAAAATCGCAGCCATCTTTGCCGATCAGGAACAGCTGGGCGGCAAGGAGATCACCGTGTGCGGCTGGGCCCGCACCATCCGGGATATGAAAACCTTCGGCTTCATTGAGCTCAACGACGGCTCCTGCTTCCGCAATCTGCAGGTGGTCATGAGCGCCGACGAGCTGCATAACTATAAGGAGATCGCTTCTCAGAACGTGGGCGCGGCCCTGATCGTCCGGGGCACCGTGGTGCTGACGCCGGAAGCCAAGCAGCCCCTGGAGCTGAAGGCCGCCGAGATCGCCGTGGAGGGCCGGTCCACCCCCGACTATCCCCTGCAAAAAAAGCGCCACAGTGTGGAATTCCTGCGGACCATCCAGCATCTGCGCCCCCGGACCAATCTGTTTTCCGCCACGTTCCGGGTCCGCAGCGCGGCAGCCTATGCCGTGCATGAGTTTTTCCAGAGCCGGGGCTTCGTATATGTTCACACCCCCATCATCACCGGCTCCGACTGCGAGGGCGCAGGCGAGATGTTCCAGGTGACCACCCTGGACCTGAACAATGTGCCCAAGACTGCGGACGGCCAGGTGGATTACAGCCAGGATTTCTTCGGCAAGAAAACCAGCCTCACCGTGTCCGGCCAGCTGAACGCCGAAAACTTCGCCATGGCCTTCGGCGATGTATATACCTTTGGCCCCACCTTCCGGGCGGAGAACTCCAACACCCAGCGCCACGCCGCCGAGTTCTGGATGATCGAGCCGGAAATGGCCTTCTGCGACCTGGCCGGGGACATGGACGTGGCCGAGGCCATGATCAAGCACATCATCACCCGGGTGCTGGAGCGCTGCCCGGATGAGATCAACTTCTTCAACAGCTTCGTGGACAAGGGGCTCAAGGCCCGGCTGGAGCATGTGGCCACCTCCGATTTCGCCCGGGTCAGCTATACCGAGGCGGTGGAGATCCTGAAAAAGCACAACGACAGGTTCGAGTACCGGGTGGACTGGGGCACGGACCTGCAAACGGAGCACGAACGGTATCTGACGGAGCAGATCTATCAGCGGCCTGTGTTCGTCACCGACTATCCCAAGGAGATCAAGGCGTTTTATATGCGCCTGAACGACGACGGCAAAACCGTGGCCGCGGCGGACTGCCTGGTGCCCGGCATCGGCGAGATCATCGGCGGCAGTCAGCGCGAGGAGCGGCTGGACATGCTGGAGGCGCGCATCCGGGAGCTGGGCATGAAGCCCGAGGACTACTGGTGGTACTGCGACCTGCGGCGCTATGGCAGCTGCCGTCACGCAGGCTTTGGCCTGGGCTTTGAGCGCATGGTCATGTATCTGACGGGCGTCAGCAACATCCGGGATGTGGAGCTCCACCCCCGCACCGTGGGCAACGCCGAGTTTTAACAAATCAACAGGAAGGAGCCTTCCCGCCGAGGGAGGGCTCCTTTTTTGTATATTCACGCATATTCATAAGAAGTGCTAATGCCAGGCAGAAGGAAAAACTGATGAATTGCGGATTGTTTTTCACGCTAATGCGTTATATAATTGGGAAAAATTTGCCGGAGGATTCTGAATATGACCGCGATAATCCGGCGAATTTTCACGACACGCCGTGCTTTTTGCGCAAAGGAGTCTTGGGACGTGCGCTCCAGCGGGCAAAACAGGCGGCGTGAATTATTATTCAGGAGGAAGATCATGAGAGAAAACACATCCGTACACCGACTGCTCCGGCGGGTATTGTCTCTGTGCCTGGCGGTAGTCCTGGCGGTATCGCTGTGCGTTCCGGCACTGGCCGCCCAGAAGAACTACAGTGCCAGTGACTACGTGCAGCGGCTGAAGGACTCCGTCCGCGGCAGCGCCACGGTGGACCTGGACGCCGGAAAGGACCCCAATGAGGTGGTCCGGGCCATGGTGGTCACCGACGTGCCCGCCGCCGTGGAGCAGACCGGCACCGTGACCTACACCGCCGCCGTGCAGTCCGCCGAGGCCCGGACCCTGCGCTCCCAGGGGAGCGTCATCCGTCAGGTCCGGCGCATTACCGGCAGCTCCGTTATCAACCAGTCCGGCTATCTGGTCAGCGCCTTTTCCATGGACATGACCCGGGCCCAGATGAAGCAGGTGGCTGCCCTGGACGGCGTGGTATCCGTCAGTGAGGTCACCACCTACAAGGCCCGGATGACCTCCGCCAAGGAAATGACCTCCGCCATGGAGCTGTGGAAGGCGGAGAACGGCGGCAGCACCGGCGAGGGAATCGTGGTGGCCGTCATCGACAGCGGCATCAACTACACCCATCCCGATATGCAGATGCGCCAGGACGCCAGGCTGAAATACACCAAGGCCGACATGGAGGCGAAGATCGCCGCCCTGGGCTACGGCAAGTATTACACCGATAAGGTCCCCTTCGGCTTCAGCTATGTCGACGAGGACGACATCAATAACCGCCAGGTCACCCACGGCCTGCACGTCTCCGGCATCGTGGCCGCCAACGGCGACGAGGAAAACGGCGGCGTGGCGGGCGTTGCCCCCGACGCCCAGCTCTTTGCCATGCAGGTGTTCGGCAGTACCGGCAGCGGCTTTAACGACGATATCATCCGCGCCGTGGAGGATTCCGTAAAGCTGGGCGCGGACATTCTGAACCTGAGCCTGGGCGGCACCGCAGGCTTCTACAGCGACGCGGACTATCTGCAAAAGGCCCTGGCCTATGCCGAGGAGAACGGTGCGGTGGTGTGCGTGGCTGCCGGAAACGACGGCACCTCCGCCTCCGATACGGGCGTCAACACCAACGACTGGGGCGTGATCGATACCGGCGCGGTGTCCAACCCCGCCACCTATCCCGGCGCCCTCAGCGTAGCCTCCGTGGACAACAGCATGCTGCGGGGCAGATCCGTGACCATCACCAGCGGCGAGGACACCGTATACAGCGGCGTGGTCATGGACTTCTCCCAGGGCAACCACACCGACTGGACCTCCCTGGGTGAGGTGCCCATTCTGGAGTTCGGCTACGGCGACCTGTTCGAGGACATTTTCCCCAAGCTGTCCACCCTGCCCGAGGGCCCCTATGTGGCGCTGGTCCAGCGGGGCAAGGACATTTCCTTCGAGGATAAGATCAACTATCTGATGGGCATGTGCCATGCCTCCGCCGTCATCGTGTATAACAACGAGGCCACCGACCAAGTGCCCACCAACGTGTCCGCCGAAAGCGCCAGCCAGTACACGGCCATGATGGTCAGCGGCAACACCGGCGCCAGGCTCATGGAGCTGGTCCAGGCCGGGGCCACCGTGTCCTTCGACGGCCTGCACGACGTGGTGTATCCCAACGAGGCCACCGGCGGCTGCGTATCCACCTTCTCCTCCTGGGGCTCCACCCCCACCCTGGATATCAAGCCTGAGATCTCCGCCCCCGGCGGCAACATTTACTCCGTGTCCAAGGATCAGAAGTACGAGGAGATGAGCGGCACCTCCATGGCCACGCCCTATGTGTCCGGCTGCGCCGCCCTGGTGCTGGAGAGCCTGCAGAAGTCCCTGGCCGACGGCAGCCTGGTGCTGGGCGATACGACCCTGAACACCTTTGTGAAGAATACTCTGATGAACACCGCCGACCCCATTGCAGACGGCAGCGTCATCTATTCCGTGCGTCAGCAGGGCAGCGGCATGGTGGATCCTCTGTCCGCTGCGGAAAACCGTGTCCTGGCCACCTATAACGGCGTGGCCTCCGTGGCGCTGAAGGAGGTGGGCAATACCACTGGCTTCACCGTGACCCTTACCAACTACGGCACCGCCGTCGCCGGCTATACTCTGCCCGCCTCCGTGCCGGTATACACCGACGTTACCGGCCAGGACGGCAGCTACGCCATGGAGCTGTTGTCCGGCGCATCCGTGACCTTTGACAAGACCGCCGTCACCGTTCCCGCAGGCGGTACGGTTCAGGTCACCGGCACCCTGACCATCCCTGCCAATGCCGCCAAGAACCACTATGTGGAGGCATTTCTGCCCTTCGACGGCGATGTGGACCTGTCTCTGCCCCTGATGGGCTTCTACGGCGACTGGTATGGCTGCCAGCGGATCATCGACCTGCCCGCCTGGGACGACGGCAACATCATGACCGACTACTATGAGAATCTGCCTGTGACCACCGTGGCAGCAGGCGATTCCTATGCCGGCTTCGACACCGAGAGCATGACCACCGATCCCGACCACATTGCCTTCTCCCCCAACGGCGACGGTGATTTCGACGCCGCCCAGCCCATTGTGGGCATGCTGCGCAGCGCCGCCGAGGTTACCGTGGACGTGCTGGATGAAAACGGCCAGGTGGTCCGCCAGATCAACCATCGGGAAAATGTAGCCAAGTACCTGGCCATCGATGCCAATGAGAGCCGCTCCCCCATCAGCCTGCTCAGCAGCGGCACTGCCGGCGACGGCACCTGGGACGGTACCCGCTACGACATTGCCACCGGCGAGTATGTCATGTGCGACCAGGGCCAGTACACCCTGCGCATCCGGGCCCGGATGCCCGGCAGCCACCGGGTGGAGACCACTCTGCTGCCGGTGAAGCTGGATCTCACCGCGCCCCAGGTCCATATCACCAGCGCCGCCGTGGATGACGGCATGCTGTACCTGACCTACACCGCCCAGGACTACTCCGGCATTCTCAATACCGCTGCCGTGTTCGTCAACGGCCAGGAGGAGCTGGACTTTGTTCCCGGCAATGACGCCGCTTATAATGAGGAGACCGGCGAATACAGCGTGGTCCTGCCGGTGGAAACCTATCAGGACGGCCAGATGAACGAGATCGCCCTGACCTGCATGGACTACGCCTTCAACGGCACCACCGATATCCTGTACACCAATGCCCGGCTTGACGCCGCCGTGATGTTCTCCAACATCAACAACGACGACAGCCTGACGGTGCTGCGGGACATCAGCTACAGCGCCGACTATGATGATATCGCCGAGAGCTATGTGAACATCACCGACTGCGTGGCCCAGATCCGCGGCATTGCCAGCAGCAGCGTCAGGAGGCTGACCGTCAACGGTCAGGAGGCTTCCTTCGATGAGCGCAACGGCTTCCGTCTGGCTCTGAGCGTGGAGGAGCCCGGTCTCATCACCCTGCATGTGGTGGCCTATGACGCCGACGGCAGCGTGGTGTTCCAGGCGGACAAGCCCGCCCTGTTCGACGTGCAGAGGCCCTCCGTCATGTCCTATGTCTGCGATAAAAACGGCGAGTGGGACAACAGCATGCTGTGGACCAGCGACCACACCATGGACGGCTATCTGCTGGCCACCAAGTATGCCAAGGACGACCTGGTGCCCATGATGATCCAGGTCACCGACGAGTCCCTGACCCGCATCACCGTCAGCTGGCTCACCGGCACCGTGGACGGCGAGACCTTCTCCGACTGGCTCATGGGCGCCGACGCTGCCGACGTGGATGCCGAGGTCCATACCCAGGAGATCTCTCTGGATTCCCGGGACGAGGAGGGCCGCGTGTTCATGGGCTTCCCCTTCGCCTATAAGGAGTCCGTGTTCGTAGACGACGAAACCGGCGAGGTCTATGATTACAGCGCCTGGAGTCAGGTAGTCCGCGTGGAGGCCTATGACGCCGCCGGTCACCGCACCCTGCGCAACGCCCTGCTGTACGACACGGTATACGGCGAGAAGATGTACAACGAAGACGGCTTCAACGATGCCCGGTATTCCGACGGCACCATACGGGGCGACATTCTGGACCTGGATCCCCTGTGGAGCAACGAGTTGGGCGGCCTGTCCGATTCCCGCTTCCTCATCACCGATGATATGCTGGATGAAAACGGCAACCTCCATGTAAAGGCCACTCTGGATCGGGATGCCAACGTGCTGATCTTCAACGGCAGCGAGTATTGGCCCGAAGAGGGCAGCCGCCAGGTGGAGTTCGACATTCCCATCCATGCCGGGCTGAATCTGACATACGTCAAGACCCTCAGCAGCATGTTTGTCGTGAACGACTTCGGCACCCAGTACAAGCTGTATCTGTACTACCTGCCGGATACGGAGCCCACGGCCCTGCGCTTTGACGACGCGCGCATCGCCGACGGCGCGGTGATCTGCACCAACCAGGAGACCTTCCCCATCACCGGCGATGTGACCCATCTGTTCGGCAACATCAGTCTGAAGATCAACGGCGACATTCTGATCTATCCCACCAACGACGTCAACGTTCTGGGCGATCCCATCACCCAGGTGTTCTCCTACGGTGCGCAGCTGCAGGAGGGCAAGAATGTGGTGACGGTGGAGCTCAGCGATGAGGCTACCGGCACCGCCACCACCGTGACCTTCACCGTGGTGCGGGATACTGCGGCCCCCGAGGCTCCCGTCATTGCCCAGGGCGGCGACGGCAAGGTGACGCTGACCGCCGCCGAGGAGCATGTGACCCTGTACTACAGCTATGACGGCACGGAGTGGGTCCTGTACACCGGTCCCTTTGCCCCCACCGCCGCCAAGGTGTACGCCAAGGCCGTGGACCAAGCGGGCAACGAGAGCGCCGTCAGCCAGTTGGCTGTTGCCGTGGCTGCTTCCCAGCCGGTCAAGACCGGTGACGCAGCGCCTCTGGCGGTATATGCAGCCCTGCTGCTGACTGCCGCTGCGGCCCTGACCGCCATGCCCGTCCTGCGCCGCAGACGGGTAAGATAATGCGGCTGCGCCCGCAGATACCCTATCCATGCCAAAATACCCGGCCTGAGGGCCGGGTATTTTGTTCTGCATGTACGAGTTGTTTGGTACATTCGGAAACATAAAAGCCTGTCAAAATCACGAAAAACGCTGTTTTATTCTACAAATAAACGTTCTCAGTACAAGTTTTTGTTGCAATCCGCCATGGGATGTGGTACCCTATCCACAGAAAGCAAGGCGCCGCCCGGCGGCGCGAGGATCAATGGAAAATAATAGGAGGTACCCCCATGAGCTATCCCAAAACCGGCGAAGAAGTATATGTCAGTCTGAACCTGTCCAACACCATGCTGACCGGCATCGGCAAGGGCACCATCACCCGCGAGGAGGTCTCTGCCGACTATCTCAAGCGCCTGTTTGCCCGCTACGGTGTCATCGTGTCCGCCAAGCCCGAGCAGCGCCGTCTGCTGGAGCTGGTCAATGATAATTTTGATCTGGGGCTGGAGATCCCCGAGACGCTGAAGCTGTTCCAGTTGTCCGAGCAGCACCGCCGCCTGGTGGTCATCAATGTCCAGGGCCTGCGCCGGAAGAACGGCTCCCTGCTGCCGGAATACACCGAGGAGGAGTTCAACGAGGCCACTTTCATTTTCGTGAAATACTACATCCAGGGCCGTCACTATGACGAACTGGTAGAGGAAAACAAGAAGCTGCAGTTTGAGCTGGACCAGGAGGTTGAATGGCGCAACCGCACCGATAACGGCTGAAGGAATCGCGTATAATCCCGCCCCGGCGGGTCAGAATAAAGTCAGGCTTTGCGGCCTGACTTTATTTTTTGCAAGGAGGACCCTCGCTATGAGCAAGAATTGTACCAACGACGGGTGCAGCTGCACCCCCAACATGTCCATCAAGTGCTCCGTTACCAGCTGCGCCCATCACTGCCAGGACATGGACAACTGCGGCCTGTCCAGCATCCAGGTGGGTACCCATGAGGCCCACCCCTCCATGGACCAGTGCACCGACTGCCAGAGCTTCCGCAAGATCTGACCTCGCTGTCTCTCCTTCGGCAGACCCTGTCCCGGGGTCTGCCGGGGACATACATATCCCAAAGGAGGCGACGCCTGTGAAAAAAGCGCGGATGGGGATCTCCGGCGCTCTGGCCGGGGCCGTCAACGGTCTGTTCGGCGGCGGAGGCGGCATGGTGCTGGCTCCGCTGCTGGAGTCCTGGTGCCGGGTGGAGGAAAAACGTGCCCTGGCCAACTGCGTGGCCACCATCCTGCCCTGCTGTGTGCTGTCCGGCGGGGTATACCTGGTGCGGACGGGACTGGACTGGGGCATGGCGTGGCCATATCTGGCAGGCGGGCTGGCCGGGGGCTTTGTGGGGGGAAAGCTCTTTACCAGGGTGCCCGCCGTGTGGCTGCGGCGTCTGTTTGCGGCGTTTCTGGTATACGGCGGGGTGCGGTATCTGCTGTGAAGGACATTGTATTGCCCCTGCTGGCCGGGATGGGCTGCGGGGTGCTGTCGGCCTGGGGCGTCGGCGGCGGCACCCTTCTGCTGCTGGTGATGACCCTGTTTTTCGGGGTGGACCAGGCGGCGGCTCAGGGGATAAACCTGCTGTATTTCCTGCCCACTGCCGCCATGGGCCTGATCTGGCACCGGCAGAACGGGCTGCTGGACAAGGCCCTGCTGCGGCGCACGGTCCCCTGGGCGCTGGTGACGGCCGCCGCTGCCTCCTGGGCGGCCACGGCCCTGGACGTGACCCTGCTGCGGCGCCCCTTTGGGATTTTTCTCCTGATTGCCGCCGCGGTAACGCTGCGGCGCAAATAGGCCCCGCCCCTTTCCGCGAGATTTCGCGGGGCCGTCCCTGTATAATGGACGGCGGAAAGGAGGCGGAGCCATGACGGTGGTGTATCTGGACCGGGTGGTGCTGCTGAACCTGGCGGTGGACTATCTGCTGCTGCTGGCCACGGCCCGGCTGGCGGGCCTGCCCCTGCGGCGGGGACGGCTGGCCCTGGCAGCGGCGCTGGGCGCGCTGTACGCAGCGGCGGTATTTCTGCCCGGGTGCCGGATGCTGGCGCACCCGGCGTGCCGGCTGGCGGCGGGGGTCGCTGTGTGCCGTCTGGCCTGGCGGCGGGAACGCCGTCCCTGGCGGCTGACGGCGCTGTTTTTTCTGCTGTCCGGGGCGCTGGCGGGGCTGCTGCTGGCGGCAGGTCTGGCGGCAGGGTCCCCGGGGGCCATTCTCAGCCGGGTATATTACGCCGACATCAGCTGGCCGGTGCTGCTGGGCTCCGCCATAGGCTTTGGGCTGCTGCTGCACCTGGTGTTCCGCCAGGGGGCGCGGCATGAAGGAGGAGAATTGATGGATGTGACCGTTTCCCTACAGGGCCGGCGGCTGCGGCTGCGGGCCCTGCACGACACCGGGAATACCCTCCGGGACCCCGTCAGCGGCCAGCCGGTGCTGGTGCTGGAGCAGGGGGCCCTGGGGGAGCTGTGGCCGCCCCAGGCGGCAGAGATCATTGCCATGGACCTGCCGCCGGAGGAAAAGATGGCCAGGCTCCACCGGTTGGATGGCGGCTGCCGGTGGAGTCTGCTGCCCTTCTGCGCCGTGGGCACGGCGGCAGGGCTGCTGCTGGCTGTCCGCAGCGACTATGTAAAGGTAGGCGGCATTACATATCCCCGGGTGCTGCTGGCCCTGACCCCGGGCCCCGTCAGCGACGGCGGGGGCTATCAGGCCCTGTGGGGCGGACGAAAGGAGCGGCGTCATGGAACTGCTGCGGCAGCTTCTGCGGTGGCTGAACGGCCGGCCGGATAAGGTCATGTACATCGGCGGCAGCGACACGCTGCCGCCGCCGCTGCCCCGGCAGGAGGAGGCGGAGTGGATCGCCCGCCTGGAGCGGGGGGAGCTGCTGGCCCGTCAGACCCTCATCGAGCGAAACCTGCGGCTGGTGGTGTACATCGCCCGCCGGTTTGAGAACACCGGCATCAACATCGAGGACCTGATCTCCATCGGAACCATCGGCCTCATCAAGGCCATCAACACCTTTCGGGCCGACAAGAACATCAAGCTGGCCACCTACGCCTCCCGCTGCATCGAGAATGAGATCCTCATGTACCTGCGGAAAAATTCCGCCCAGCGCACGGAGGTCAGCTTTGACGAGCCCCTGAACACCGACTGGGACGGCAAGGAGCTGCTGCTGTCCGACGTGCTGGGCACCGACGGCGACGTGGTCATGGGGCCCATCGAGGCCGACGTGGACCGCAAGCTCCTGGCGGAGGCAGTATCCCGGCTGTCTCCCCGGGAAAAGGACATCATCTCCCTGCGCTTCGGCCTGGGGGGACGGAAGGAGCTGACCCAGAAGGAGGTAGCCGACCGCATGGGCATCTCCCAGTCGTACATCTCCCGCCTGGAAAAGCGCATCATCTCCCGCCTGCGGCGGGAGATGCAGAAGCTCAGCTGAACAGGCGGCAAAGGCAGGCCGAAGGCCGCCGCGCCCATGCGGGCAAAAAAGAAAACCTTGAAACCAATACGGTTTCAAGGTTTTTCGTTGGTGGAGATAAGCGGGATCGAACCGCTGACCTCTTGAATGCCATTCAAGCGCTCTCCCAGCTGAGCTATACCCCCATATTCGCTCCAGCGATTTTGGCTCATCGCTGTCGACTTGCCCAGTATAGTACGGCAGCCCTGATTTGTCAACACTTTTTTTCAAAATTTTTCGGTTTTTTTCCGGACGGGGAAGCCGCGGCCTCCCCGTCCGACAATGGGCTACTGCGTTTTTCCGCAGTCCGGCCCGGTGCACAGCTGCTTCACCGCCTGGTGCGCGCCGGTGGCCGCCAGCCCGGACACCATGCCGATGGCGGCGGCGGTGATGACGTCATTCGCCGGAAAGCCCGGCATCACATACAGGCCCACCGCCCCCAGGATGCCGCCCAGAACGGCGCACACCGTGGGGATCCACCGCTCCCCGCGGCCCCAGGCCTTCATGGCCTGACCCGCCGCATAGGCGATCACCGTAATGGCCGCCACGCCTGCGATTCCAAAATCCATTCCTCATCTCCTCCCGCCCCAGTATATGTACGCCGCCGGCGGGCAGACACCGGGCCGCAAAAAAAATCTTCTCCTGGCCGCAGGATGGTTTGCAAATGGAATAATAGTGTGCTATAATGTTCCCCAGTTGAATCGACGAGATCCGACAAGATTTATGGAGGGGTAATTCTATGACCAATCAGAGCATTCCCAAGCGCAGCGAGGTTCCGGAGGAGATGACCTGGAACCTGAAGGATATGTTTGAAAGCGATCAGGCGTGGATGGCGGAATACGAGGCCATGAAGGAATTCCCCGCCAAGATTGCCGCCTTTCAGGGGACTCTGGCCCGCAGTGCCCAGGATCTGCTGGCCTGGTTCCGGCTGCAGGACGAGATTGAGCTGCGGCTCAGCGTGCTCATGGGCTACGCCAGCTGCAAGGGCGACGAGGATACCGGCAACAGCTTCTATCAGGACGTCCGCGGCAAGGCCATGAACGTATATGTGTCCATCGCCAGCGCCGCCGCCTTCGCAACGCCTGAGATCATGGCCATTGCCGATGAGACGCTGGACCAGTTCTACGCCCAGCAGCCGGAGCTGGAGACGTATCGCCGCAGCCTGTACCAGATCCGCCGCCGCAAGGACCACATTCTCTCCCCTGCCGAGGAGCGTCTGCTGGCCTCCGCCGGTGAAATGGCCAACGCCTCCGAGAACATCGCCGGTGTTTTCCGCAACGCCGACCAGATCTTCCCCGATGTCACCGACAGCCAGGGCAACGTCCATCCCCTGACGGACGCCACCTTCGTCCCCCTGCTGACCAGCCCCGACCGGGAGCTGCGCCGCCGGGCCTTTGAGACGTATTACAAGCAGCTGGGCCAGTATAAGAACACCATTGCCGCCACCCTGGACGGTCAGTTCAAGCAGCTGTGCTTCTTTTCCAACGCCCGCCATTACGACAGCACCATCCAGGCCTCTCTGGACGCTACCGAGGTGCCCGTGCCCGTGTACATGAACCTCATCGAGGCCGTTCACAACAACCTGGACAAGATGTACCGCTATGTGGCCCTGCGCAAGAAGCTGCTGGGCGTGGACGAGCTGCACATGTACGATGTATACACCCCCATCGTGGCCGACGCCGACCAGGCCATTACCTATGAGCAGGCCAAGGAGACCGTTCTGGAGGCCCTGCAGGTGCTGGGTGACGACTATGTGGACCTGCTGAAGGAGGGCTTCAGCAACCGCTGGATCGACGTGTACGAGAACGTTGGCAAGCGCAGCGGCGCCTACTCCTCCGGCAACAGCCGTCCCCACCCCTATGTTCTGCTGAACCACAAGGACAATCTGGACTGCCAGTTCACCCTGGCCCACGAGATGGGCCATGCCCTGCACAGCTATCACAGCTGCAAATATCAGCCCGTCAGCACCAGCGACTATGTGATCTTCGTGGCCGAGGTGGCCTCCACCTGCAACGAGGTGCTGCTGATGCGCCACCTGCTGAAAAAGACCACGGACAAGAAGCAGCGGGCCTACCTCATCAACCACTTCATGGACCAGTTCAAGGGCACCGTGTATCGCCAGACCATGTTTGCCGAGTTCGAGCTGGCCATGGGTAAGATGGCCGAAAGCGGCCAGGCCCTGACCGCCGATGCCCTGTGCCAAAAGTACCATGCGCTCAACAAGCTGTACTTCGGCCCGGATATGGTGTCCGACGACCAGATCGCCCTGGAATGGGCCCGCATCCCCCACTTCTTCTACAACTACTATGTGTTCCAGTATGCCACCGGCTTCTCCGCCGCCGTGGCCATTGCCAACCGCATTCTCAAGGAAGGCGCTCCCGCCGTGGCGGACTACAAGAAGTTCCTGTCCGGCGGCTGCAGCACCGACCCCATCAGCCTGCTGAAGATCGCCGGCGTGGACATGAGCTCCCCCGAGCCGGTGAACAGCGCCCTGGCTCTGTTCGGCGAGCTGGTGGACGAGATGGAGCAGCTGGTGTAACACCGCAAAATTCCAGGCATACCGGGTCACGGCCCGGTATGCCTGGAATGATAAGCATCCCTATTTCGCCCTCACGTCCAATATCGTACACAGCAGGGAGGCGCCGGCCTCCCGCTGGCAGCGGTCGAATTCCTCCCGACCAAGGCGGTATGGGCGCCCCCAGGAGGACACCGTCAGCCACCGGTCATCCATGGCCCACCCGTTGGTGCCGATGGGCGGAAGCACCGGCACGTCGCCGTAAGACAGCACGCCGTTCCGAAGGACGGATATATACTCACCATTCAGCGCATGTTCTTCCATTTCTGCGTTTCCTCCCCATAAGCGCCCTTCACCATACCGTTTTCCCCGAAGCTTGTCCATGCACCCCCTGGCCGGCCGGCGGTTTTCTCCCCGTCTCGCGCCTTAAATTGCCATATTTTTAACATTTTTGCCAAAAATATCACATAAGTTTCCTTTGTGGAAAATGCCGTGATTCCTCCCGGATTTTTTGTACCTCTCTCCAAACTTGTGCCGCAGGTCCGTTTTCGGCCCGTTTTTTGCCCCTCCTTTTCTTTACATCGTTGTGGATTTGTGCTTAAATATAGCTGTAAGCGTATGCTTGTGCCCAGCAAGGTGCACAAGCACATGGCTATGAATTTGAGGAGGAAGCATTCATGGTACAATTTTCAACAAGGATGGACCTTTTGAAAGGGTCCGAAATCCGTGAGCTGCTGAAGCTCACCGCACAGCCCGACATCATTTCCTTTGCCGGCGGCATGCCCGCACCGGAGCTGTTCCCTGTGGAGCAGATGATGGAGGCCTCCCGGGCCGTTTTGGAGGAGAACGGCCGCGCGGCTCTTCAGTATTCTTCCACCGAGGGTCATCCCCGGCTGCGCCAGCAGATCGCCGAGCGGATGCTGGCCAAGAACAACATCCACACCGACGCCGACCACATCCTGGTGACCTCCGGCTCCCAGCAGGGCCTGGATTTCTCCGCCCGGGTGTTCCTGAATCCCGGCGACGTGGTGCTGCTGGAAAGCCCGTCCTATCTGGGCGCCGTCAACGCCTTCAAGGCCTGCGAGCCCCGGTTCATCGAGGTGCCCACCGACAACGGCGGCATGATCATGGAGGAGCTGGAGAAGATCCTGGCCACCACCGAGCGGGTGAAGATGATCTACGTCATCCCCGATTTCCAGAACCCCACCGGCCGCACCTGGGACCTGGAGCGCCGCCACCAGTTCATGGAGATCGTCAACCGTTACGAGATCCCCGTCATCGAGGATAACCCCTATGGCGAGCTGCGGTTCGAGGGCGAGTATCTGCCCGCCCTGAAGAGCCTGGATACCAAGGGCCTGGTGATCTATCTGGGCACCTTCTCCAAGATCCTGGCCCCCGGCTACCGCATCGGCTGGGTCTGCGCCGAGGAGCACATTCTGGCCAAGTACAACTTCATGGAGCAGGCTGCCTCCCTGCAGGCCTCCACCATCGGCCAGATGGAAACCTCCAAGTGGATCGACATGTTCGATCTGGACGCCCATGTGGCCACCATCCGGGCCTGCTATGACAAGCGCCGGAAGGTGATGCTGGAGACTCTGGAGCGGGAGCTGCCTGAGGGCTGCACCTTCACCCACCCCGTGGGCGGCCTGTTCGCCTGGGTGGTGCTGCCGGAGTATATGGACGCCAAGGAGCTGCAGATGAAGTGCCTGGAAAAGAAGGTTGCCTTCGTTCCCGGCGGTTCCTTCTTCCCCAACGGCAACCATGAGAACACCCTGCGTCTGAACTACAGCTGCATGCCCGAGGAGAAGATCGTCCAGGGCATCACGGCTCTGTGCCAGACCATTCGCGAAAACCTGCGGTAATCCCGCGTTTCTGATTCAAGCGTTACTATTTTAAGGAGAATCTGATCCATGAAAAACGTCAAGGTGCTGATCGGCAACTACGGCAGCGGCAAAAGCGAGCTGGCGCTGAATTTCGCCATCCGGGCCGCTGCCCGGGGCGACAGAACGGAGCTTCTGGACCTGGATATGGTGAACACCTACTTCCGCCTGACCGAGCGGGGCAAGCTGGTGGAGCAGAAGGAGATCCGTCTGGTGTCCCCCAACTTTGCCTGCTCCGGCATCGAGACGCTGTCCCTGCCGGCGGAGGTGTCGTCCGCCTTCGTGCTGGACTGGGACAGCGTCATCTTTGACGTAGGCGGCGACGACGTGGGCGCCACGGCCCTGGGCCGCTATCACCAGGACTTTGTCAGCCTGGAGCCCGGCGCTCTGGAGGTGCTGAACGTGGTGAATATCCGGCGGCCTCTGGCCAGCACCCCGGAGAAGATCCACCACCTGCAGGACGCCATGCAGCTGCACTCCCGGCTGACCATCACCGGCATGATCAACAACACCAACCTCTCCACCATGACCAGCGCCGACGACCTGTGGGACGGCTATCTGGTGCTGCGGGAGGTGGCGGACCGCACCGGTATCCCCGTGGCGTACACCACCGGCAAAAAGGAGTTCCTGGACGATTTCCTGGCCCGGAACCCGGACCCCGCTTATGTGGGAACGCCCGTCCCCATCGACGTGTACATGCACCGCGACTGGGATTCCTACATCCAGCACGGTCTGAACACCACCGATCCCCGGAAGGAGATCTATTAACGCGCGACCCCCGGTAAGCGGGATTTTTATAGATACCCATTGGAAAGGCAAAAATCCAGAAAAGAGGTGTAAAGTGTGGTAAGAGTTACTATCAACGAGAATCTTTGCAAGGGCTGCGGCCTGTGTGTTCGGGCCTGTCCCAAGCACATCATCGCCCTGTCCAAGACGAAGATCAACGCGAAGGGCTATCACCCGGCTGAGGTCACTGATATGGAGGCCTGCATCGGCTGCACATCCTGCGCGCGTACCTGCCCTGATGTGGTCATCCGCATCGAAAAAGACTAAGGAGGATTTATAATGGCTTTGACTCTTATGAAGGGTAGCGAAGCTATCGCGGAGGCCGCCATTCGCGCAGGCGCCCGTTTCTTCTTCGGCTACCCCATCACTCCCCAGACGGAGATCCCTGAGTACATGTCCGCCCGTATGCCCGAGATCGGCGGCTGCTTCCTGCAGGCCGAGAGCGAGGTGGCGGCCATCAACATGGTGTACGGCGCTGCCGGTACCGGCGCCCGCGTCATCACTTCTTCTTCCAGCCCCGGCGTGTCCCTGAAGCAGGAGGGCATTTCCTACTGCGCAGGCGCCCGTGTTCCCGCCGTCATCGTCAACGTGATGCGCGGCGGCCCCGGTCTGGGCAACATCCAGGCCTCTCAGGGCGACTATTTCCAGGGCGTCAAGGGCGGCGGCAACGGCGACTATCACCTGCTGACCTACGCTCCCTCCTCCATCCAGGAGTTCATCGACATCATGATGTTCGCCTATGAGAAGGCTGAAAAATATCGTATTCCCGTTCTGTTCCTGGCCGACGGCATCATCGCCCAGATGATGGAGCCCGTGGAGCTGCCCGAGATGGTGGACTATAAGGTCGACCCCGAGGAGAAGCCCTGGGCCTGCACCGGCTGGAAGCCCGGCGACGATCCCGCCAAGCGCGGCGTCATCAACTCCATCTATATCGACACCGAGAGCCTGGCCGTTCACAACGACGAGCTGCAGGCCGTGTATAAGGAAGTCGTGGCCAACGAGCAGATGGTGGAGACCTACAACTGCGAGGGCGCCGAGTACATCATCACCGCCTTCGGCACCGTGGCCCGCATCGCCAAGAGCGCCATTGCCGAGCTGAAGGCCAAGGGCATCAACGTGGGTCTGGTCCGTCCCATCACCGTGTGGCCCTTCCCCTACGACGCCGTCCGCGAGGCTGCCTGCCAGGATTCCGTCAAGGCGGTTCTGGACGTGGAGCTGAACGAGGGCCAGATGCTGGAGGATGTCAAGCTGGCCATCAACGGCGCCAAGCCCATTGATTTCACCGGCCACTGCGGCAGCCAGATGCCCACCACCGATGAGATCGTCGAGAAGATTCTCAGCATGAAGGAGGGCAAGTAACATGGCCGTATTATTTGAAAAGACGAAGCTGCTCACCGATAAGCAGTTCCATTACTGCCCCGGCTGCAACCACGGCATCATTCACCGCCTGGTGGCCGAGGTCATCGACGAGATGAACCTGGACGGCAAGGTCATCGGCGTGGCCCCCGTGGGCTGCTCCGTGTTTGCCTATGACTACTTCAACTGCGACATGTACGAAGCCGCACACGGCCGTGCCCCCGCCGTGGCTACCGGCGTCAAGCGCGCCGTGGGCCCCGACACCATGGTGTTCACCTATCAGGGCGACGGCGACCTGGCCTCCATCGGCACCGCCGAGATCGTCCACGCCGCCCACCGCGGCGAGAAGATCGTCACCATCTTCGTCAACAACGCCATTTACGGCATGACCGGCGGCCAGATGGCCCCCACCACCCTGATCGGTCAGAAGACCACCACCTCCCCCTATGGCCGCGACGAGGCCTGGTGCGGCGCCCCCATCAAGATGAGCGAGATGCTGGCCGCTGTGCCCAGCTCCTACTACATTGAGCGCGTGGCCGTCAACAACACCGCCAACATCGTCAAGGCCAAGAAGGCCATTGCCAAGGCTTTCCGTTACCAGAAGGAGGGCAAGGGCTTCTGCATGGTAGAGGTTCTGTCCACCTGCCCCACCAACTGGGGTATGTCTCCCGTGGAGGCAATGACCTGGCTGGAGGAAAACATGATTCCTTACTATCCTCTGGGTGTTTACAAAGACAAGGAGGCCAAGTAACATGGAAAAGACCTTTATTTTCGCCGGTTTCGGCGGTCAGGGCATGCTCCTGATCGGTAAGTTCATGGCGATGGCCTGCATGCTGGACGGCAAGCACGTTTCCTGGCTGCCCTCCTACGGTCCCGAGATGCGCGGCGGTACCGCCAACTGCTCCGTCATCGTGTCCGACGACCCCGTGGCCTCCCCCCTGGTGGACAAGGCCGACGTGATCGTGGCCATGAACCGTCCCTCTCTGGATAAGTTCGAGGAGCATGTGAAGCCCGGCGGCGTGCTGGTGATCAACAGCAGCATCATCGACCGCAAGGCCGTCCGCGACGACATCCAGGTGGTGTACTGCGACGCCAACGCCATTGCCGAGTCCATCGGCAACCCCAAGGGCGCCAACGTGGCCATTCTGGGCGCTGTCCTGGAAAAGGTCCCCGTCACCACCGTGGAGCAGATGACCGAGGCCATCCGCATCGAGCTGGGCGAGCGCAAGGCCCGCTTCCTGGATGGCAACAAGAAGGCCCTGGTGGCCGGCATGGAAGCCGCCCGGTAAGCCCGTCCCCCCCCAAAAAAATACAGCAAGCCCCCGGCTGCATCGCAGCCGGGGACTCAGCTTGTCAAGAATCCCTTTTGACGAGGGCAAACGGGTGTGCCGCAGCACACCCGTTTTTTCTCACCCGTTCTCCCGGTCTTCCGCGGCGGCGGACACGTTTTCCGCCACCCGGGCGGCGGCCTTGGCGTCCTCCTGCCCGGCGGTATAGGCCCGGGTCCTGGCGTCCTCCAGCTCCTTCTGCCGGGTCTTTTCGTCCCGCTCTGCCTGGCGGGCGGCCCGGCGGGCCGACACGCTGCGGCGGGTGGCCTTCACCACCTGCCACACCGTCACCAGCACGACCACTGCCAGGCCGATCCAGCCTGCGGTGCGGATGTGCCAGAAATCCCGGATGGTAAATGCGTCGTTGTACATGCCCAGATAGTACAGGGCCACGCCGCCTACCACGCACAAAAGCCCCAGCACCAGGTCCAGCACCGCCCGGACCCGGTGGGCTCCCCGGCGCACAAAAAAGCACACGATCAGCGCCAGGGCGCACCAGAACAGCGCCGGTGACTGGGCATACAGAATATTCATACAGTGACCCTCTCTCGTTTATTCGTCACAGGCTGCACTTGCCCCGGGAGATATACTTCCCGTCGGGCCCGGCCAGGACAAAGCCGTCCTCCACTGCCAGGCGGCCCCGGAGCCACACCTGCCGGATGCCGCCCCGGATGGGGAAGCCCTCATACGGCGTGTAGCCCGCCAGGCTTGTCATGTCCTCCGCCCGGAGCAGATGGTCCGCCTGGGGATCGTACACCACGATATCCGCGTCGGCCCCGGCCTGGAGCACGCCCTTCCGGGGGAACATACCGTAGAGCTTGGCGGGGTTTTCCGACAGCACCCGGCACATGGTGGCCAGGCTGATCTTCCGGGTGGTAACGCCGTAGGTATACAGCAGCTCGCCCCGGGTCTCCACCCCCGGCAGGCCGCCAGGGATCCTGGTAAAGTCCCCGCGTCCGGCGTCCTTCTGCTCCAGGGTAAAGCTGCAATGATCCGTGGACACGGTCTGGATCTCGCCCTTGCGCAGGGCGGCCCACAGGACCCGCTGGTCCTCCGTCTTGCGGATGGGCGGGGCGCAGACATAGCGGGCGGCCCGGGAATAGTCGGGGTCGTCATACACGCTGTCGTCCAGCAGCAGATACTGGGGGCAGGTCTCCACATACACCCGCTGGCCCCGTTTGCGGGCGGCCTCCACCTCCCGCAGGGCGGCGGCATTGGTCAGATGCACGATGACCACCGGGATATCCACCGCCTGAGCGATGCGCAGCAGCCGGGACACGGCCTCCGCCTCCAGGAAATCGGGCCGGGTCCGGGGATGGGAGCCCACGCCCATCTCCCCCGCGGCCTTCTTCTCGGCGATCAGCGCGTCAATGACGCCGCTGTTTTCGCAGTGAACGCCGCAGATGCCTCCCTTTTCCCTGAGCTTTTTCAGGGCGTGATACATGGCCTCGTCGCCGATCATCATGGCCGGATAGGTCATGTACATTTTGAACGAGGAGATCCCGGCGGCGTACATGTCGTCGATCTCCGCCTCGATGCCGGGGTTCCAGTCGTCGATGGTCATATGGAAGCCGTAGTCGCAGCAGCAGCTTCCGTCTGCCTTCCTGTGCCACAGCTCCAGTCCCTGATGCAGGGTCTCTCCCTTATTCGGGCAGGCAAAATCCACCACCGTGGTGGTGCCGCCCCGCAGCGCCGACCGACTGCCGGAGAAGAAATCGTCCGCCGTTGTGGTGCTGCACACGTCCAGGTCGAAATGGGTATGGGCGTCGATGAAGCCCGGCAGCAGCAGCTGTCCCTCCATGTCGATGACCGTGGCCTCCGGCGCGGAGATGCTGCGGGCCACCCGGAGGATCTTCTCGTCCTCCACCAGCACGTCCGCCCGGCGGGTGCCCCGTCCGGACACCACTGTGCCCCCGCGAAACAGATATTTCATGGAAAATGCCCTCCTTTTCCGGGTTGATTGCATGATTCTTTATTATATCATGAAATGCGCAAAAATCCATCCCATTTTCCCGGGTTTATACCCACGCAATTTCAACAAAATGAGAATGAAATTTTTGTATACCTTGCAGAAGGAAAAAGAATTTCTTTTTTCGGAGAAATCATGTATGATAAGGATACAACAGAACGCGCACCGCGCTCTGAAAATTGAAGGAAGAAAGAATACCATGCGGAAATTCTTAGCGACTCTGCTGGCGCTGGTCATGACGCTGGCGCTGATGGTCCCGGCTTCCTGGGGCGAGAACAAGGAGACGTATCAGCTCCCTGACTCCCTGGCGGGCAAGACCGTCATCCTGCACACCAACGACGTCCACGGTGCCATCGACAAGTACGCCAAGGTGGCTGCTCTGCGGGACGAGTGCTACGACAAGGGCGCTCACCAGGTGATCCTGCTGGACGCCGGTGACTACAGCCAGGGCTCTCCCTACGTCAGCCTCAGCAAGGGCGCAACCGCCCTGGACATGATGGCCCTGGTGGGCTATGACGTCATCACCCTGGGCAACCACGAGTTCGACTATGGCTTCCCCCAGCTGATGGAGAACCTGAAAAAGCACCAGGGCGATTTCATGGTCGCCTGCAACAACCTGGTGGACGACGAGGGTGAGCTGCTCTTCGCCCCCGGCGGCACCGCTCCCATCTATGCCGACGACAGCTATGAGACCGAGCTGTTCCGCATCGCCATTGTGGGCATGGCCACCCCCGAGACCCAGACCAAGGCCAACCCCGCCCTGATGAAGGGCCTGAGCTTCATCGGCGGCAAGGATCTGTACAAGGTCACCCAGGAGGATGTGGACATGGCCCGCAACGAGGGGAATGCCGATATCGTCATCGCTCTGGGCCACCTGGGCGTGGATAAGTCCTCCGAGCCCAACTGCTCCTATAATGTGATGCAGAACGTCAAGGGCATCGACCTGTTCATCGACGGCCACTCCCACACGGTGATGACCGCCAGCAAGGACAACAGCATGGTCCAGTCCACCGGCACGGGCCTTGCCTATGTGGGCGCCATCGTCATTGACAACGCCACCAAGAGCATCGAGAGCAACGGCCTCATCGACCTGTCCGCCTACACCAAGGAGGACGCCACCGTGAAGGCTGCCGCCGACAAGATCATCAGCGACATCAACGCCGAGTACGGCAAGGTTTTTGCCAGAACCGACGTGGAGCTCAACGGCGACAAGGCTCCCGGCAACCGCACCGAGGAGACCAACCTGGGCGACCTGATCACCGACTCCATGCTGTGGGCCATCCGCAAGGACGCTGAGCTCACCGTTCCCGCCGAGAACGTGGTGGCCATCACCAACGGCGGCGGCATCCGGGCCTGGATCCACAAGGGCGACATCTCCAAGCTGGACGTGAACACCGTGCTGCCCTTCGGCAACACCGTGGCCGTGGTGTACGTCACCGGCGCCGAGCTGCTGGAGGCCCTGGAGGCTTCTACCTTTGCTCTGCCCGACTCCCTGGGCGGCTTCCCCCAGATCGCCGGCATGAACATCTCCATTGACGCCACCAAGAAATACGATCCGCAGACCACTCCCTATCCCAGCGGCAGCGGTAAGGCCACCTACTATGGTCCCGCTTCCATCAACCGCGTCACCATCAACAGCGTCAACGGCAAGGCCTTTGACCCCAACAAGACCTATGCCGTGGTCACCAACAACTTCTGCGCCGCCGGCGGCGACACCTACTATGCCTTCGCTGCCGCCTCCAGCCAGTTCGACACCGGTCTGCCTCTGGACGAGGTGCTGATGGACTACATCACCACCGAGCTCAAGGGCGTGGTGGGTGAACAGTATGCCCAGCCCCAGGGCCGCATGACCATCACCCTGCCCGCCGAGGAGCCCACCACTCCCACCAAGCCCGAAAGCCCCAAGACCGCCGATACCGGCGTGGTGGTGTACGGCCTGGTGGCGGTCATGGCAGCCGGCGCTGCCGTGGTGGTCACCTCCAGGAAGCGCAAGGCCATCTGAGCGATCTCCTTTCGCTGACACCGCATCTCCCCTGCCCCGGCGGACAAGCTCCGCCGGGGCTTTTTCTGTCATGGCGCTATTCTCCAACTAAAATCACGAAAACCGCTTTTCAAATCCGGCGGGATATGCTATGATACAATTTAACAAAGAAGAATTACGAGGGCTTATGCCAGATATCGCGACTTCTTATTTTGCTGAGGAGGACACCATTCATGGCTGAGGTTGGAAAACGGGAGGTCCGGGTGGACGCCTTTGACAAGGCCACCGGACGCACCAAATATTACGAGGATCTGATGCCCCGGGACGCGCTGTATGTGCGCATCAAGCACTCCACCATTGCCCACGGCTTCGTGAAGACTGTGGACACCACCGCTGCGGAGGCGATCCCCGGCGTGGTGAAGGTCCTGACCTGCTTCGACGTGCCGGAGCACCCCTTCCCCACCGCCGGTCACCCCTGGTCCATGGACCCGGGACACCAGGACGTGGCGGACCGGCATCTTCTGAACCGGCACGTCCGCTACTACGGCGACGACGTGGCCGTGGTCATCGCGGAAAACGAGGTGGCCGCCATGCAGGGCGTCCGGGCTTTGCAGGTGGAGTATGAGGAGCTTCCCCTGGTGCTGGACGCCCAGGAGGCCATGAAGCCCGGTGCGCCCCAGCTCCACGAGGCCTTTCCCAACAACATCCTCAAGCACACCGACATGAAGAAGGGCGACTATCAGGCCGCCATTCAGAAGCCGGGCCTCATCAAGGTAGAGGGCTGGTACGACACCCCCACGGTGCAGCACTGCCACATTGAGAATCACGGGTGCTTCGCCTATGAGGAAAACGGCCGGATCACCGTGGTGGCCTCCACCCAGATCCCCCACATCATCCGCCGGGTGGTGGGCCAGGCCCTGGGCCGCCCCTGGAGCGACATCCGGGTGGTAAAGCCCTATATCGGCGGCGGCTTCGGCAACAAGCAGGACGCCCTGTATGAACCCCTGTGCGCCTGGTGCTCCACCCAGGTCCAGGGCCGCTGTGTCCGCATCGACTGCTCCCGGGAGGAAACCTTCGTCTCCAACCGGGTGCGCCACGCCATCCGGTTCCACATCGTGTCCTGGCTCCGGCCGGACGGCACCTTTGCCGCCCGGAAGGTGGAGCTGTTCTCCAACCAGGGAGCCTACGCCTCCCACGGACACAGCATCGTGGCCAAGGCCATGGGTTCCTTCCCCCAGCACTATCCCTGCGACAACATGGAGTGCGACGCCTGGACCGTGTTCACCAACCGGCCCGCCGCCGGGGCCATGCGGGGCTACGGCATGCCCCAGGCCTCCTTTGCCGACGAGGCCAACGTGGAGGACTGCGCCAAGGCCGTGGGCATGGACCCCCTGGCCTTCCGGATGCAGAACGTCATGCCCCAGGGGTACGAGGACGGATTCTCCCACAACGTGAACTATGACGATTCCTTCCGCCAGTGTCTGGAGGCAGGCAAGAAGTACATCGACTATGACAGGAAGCTGGCGGAATTTGCCAAGGACACCGGCCCCGTCCGCCGGGGCATCGGTATGGCCACCTTCTGGTACAACACCGCCGTGTATCCCATCTCCCTGGAGACGTCCTCCAACCGGATGCAGCTGAATCTGGACGGCAGCGTCACCATGCAGTGCGGCGAGACGGAGATCGGCCAGGGAGCCGACACCGTCTATGCCCAGATGGCCGCCGATGTGGTGGGCCTGGGGGACTATCGCAGGGTCCATGTGGTGTCCTGCCAGGATACCGACGTGACCCCCACCGGCCTGGGCGCCTACGCCTCCCGGCAGACCTATGTGGCGGGCTTCTCCATCCGCCAGACGGGCCTGCTGCTGAAGGAGAAAATTCTGGACTACGCCGGAAAGCTCACCCGCCAGGCGGTGTACAACATGGACATCGTGGACGGCAGCATCGTCCGCACCACCGACGGCAAGGTGCTGATGAGCCTGTCGGAGCTGGCCATGCACGCCCAGTATAACCCCAACGACTCCCAGCATATCACCGCCGAGAGCACCTATACCATCCGCAACAACGCCTATTCCTTCGGCTGCACCTTCGCCGAGGTGGAGGTGGACATCCCCATGTGCAAGGTGACGCTGAAGGACATCGTCAACGTCCACGACTGCGGCAGGCTGGTGAACCCGGCCCTGGCGGAGGCTCAGGTTCACGGCGGCATGTCCATGGCCATCGGCTACGGTCTGTCCGAGCAGCTGCTGTTCGACGAAAAGACCGGCAAGCCCCTGAACAACAACCTGCTGGACTATAAGCTCTCCACCATCATGGACCACCCCCATCTGGAGGCGCAGTTCGTGGAAAATGCCGAGCCCACCAGCGCCTTCGGCACCAAGGCCCTGGGTGAGCCCCCGGCCTGCTCCGGCGCCCCCGCCATCCGCAACGCCATCTACAACGCCACCGGCGTGGCCATCGACCAGGATCCCATCACCCCCCACGTCCTTTTCCGGCGCTTCACGGAAGAGGGCCTGATCCGGGACTAAGGAGGAAACACCGCTATGTATGATATGTCAGCGCTCTACCAGGCCGAAAGCGTCCAGGACGCCATCCGCCTGCGGCTGGAGCATCCCGAGGCCCAGATCATCGCCGGAGGCACCGACGTGCTGGTGCAGATGCGGGAGGGCAAGCGGGCCGGAAAGGCCCTCATCAGCATCCAGGGCTGCCGCGAAATGCGGGGCGTGTCCCTGGATGACCAGGAAAATCTCCGCATCGGCAGCCTCACCACCTTCAGCCACATCACCGCCGATCCCCTGATCCAGCGGTACATCAACGTGCTGGGCGAGGCGGTGGACATGGTGGGTGGCCCCCAGATCCGCAACGCCGGCACCATCGGCGGCAACACCTGCAACGGCGTCACCTCCGCCGACTCCGCCTCCACCCTCCACGCCTGGGAGGCCATCATCGAGATCACCGGCAAAAACGGCGTCCGCCGGGTGCCCATCAAGGATTTCTACCTCAAGGCCGGCACCGTGGACCTGCGGATCGAGGACGGCGAGATCCAGACCGCCATCCTGATCCCCAAGGCATCCTATGACCGGACCTTCGGCCACTATATCAAGTACGCCATGCGCAACGCCATGGACATTGCCACCCTGGGCACCTCCGTCAACGCCCGGCTGAGTCCGGACAAAAAGACCTTTGAGCGGGTGCGCATCGCCTTCGGCGTGGCGGGCCCCGTGCCCCTGCGGGCGCTGAACGCCGAGGCGTTCATCAACGGCAGGGCCGTCACCCTGGAGAACATCGAGCAGTTCGGCCGCACGGTGCTGGAGGACATCCACCCCCGGGATTCCTGGCGGGCCAGCAGGGCCTTCCGCTCCCACATCGCCGTGGAGAGCGCCAAGCGCTGCCTCATCGAGTCCGTGAAGCTGGCAGGAGGTGAGCTGTAATGGCAAAGAATCAGTATCAGCTGGTCACGTTCTTCCTCAACGGCAAGGAAGTGGAGAAAATGGTGGACGTCCGGGCATCTCTGACGGATATGCTCCGCAACGACTTCTCCATGACCTCCGTGAAGAAGGGCTGCGAGGTGGGCGAATGCGGCGCCTGCAACGTGCTCATCGACGGCGAGTGCTACAACTCCTGCCTGTACCTGGCCGTGTGGGCCGAGGGCAAGCACATCACCACCCTGGAGGGCCTCATGGGCCCCAACGGCGAGCTGTCCGACATTCAGCAGGCCTTTATGGAGGAAACCGCCATCCAGTGCGGCTTCTGCACCCCGGGCTTTGTCATGACGGCGGTGGAGATCCTGGACCGGGGCGTGTACTATACCGACGACCAGCTGCGCAAGCTGCTGTCCGGCCATCTGTGCCGCTGCACCGGATATGAGAACATCTTCAAGGCCGTGAAAAAGACCATGCTGCGCCGCCTGGGCCGCCTGGACGACCCGTATCTGAATACCTGACCCCTCAAAATCCCCTTATGCCCCCGCATAAGGGGATTTTTTTTGAAATTTTCTGTCAGATTCCGCTGCACCGCGCGTCTAATAAACAGAAAGGAGGGAGAACATGGCCCAGGATATGGAGCAGCTGTACCGCCGCCACTATCAGACGGTGTACCGCTACGCTCTGCGGCTCACCGGCAGCGAACACGCCGCCGAGGAGCTGGCGGCGGAGACCTTTTACCGGGCCATGGTGGCCCTGCCGGATTTCCGGGGCGAGTGCGCCGCCTCCACCTGGCTGTGCCAGATCGCCCGGAACACCTGGACCTCTCTGCGGCGGAAGGAGGGCCGGTGCCAGCCCCTGGACGACACCGCCGCCCTGCCGGACAGCCGGGACTTTGCCGCCGCCTTTGAGGACAAGGACCTGGCCCTGCGCATCCACCGGCTGCTGCACCGGCTGCCGGAGCCGTACCGGGAGGTATTTCTGCTGCGGGTGCTGGGGGAGCTGTCCTTCCGCGACATCGGCAGCCTGTTTGAAAAGGGTGAAAATTGGGCCTGCGTCACCTATCACCGGGCCCGGAAGAAAATCATGGAGCAAATGGAGGGAACGCCATGAAAACCATCGACTGTGCCTTGGCCCAGGATCTGATGCCCCTGTACACCGAGGGGATGCTGAGCCCGGAATCCCGGGAGGCTCTGGAGGAGCACCTGGCCGGGTGCGAAGCCTGCCGCCGGACGGCGGACGAAATGTGCCACCCCCTGCTGGAGCCGCAGTTTCAGGAGGAGGCCCGACTGCTGCGCCGCCTGCGGCGGCGGCGGAAAGCCCTGTGGGCGGCGGTGATCGTCCTGGCGGCGCTGCTGGTGCTGTCCGGCATTCTGTGGTACGCCGAAGCCCGGTACACCGCCCAGGCCCTGACGCCCCGCCTGACCAGGCTGAGCATTCCCGGCCAGGCCGTCCAGGAGAGCTATACGGCTGAGGACGGCAGCGTAGTCATCCAGAAGGCCCCCAACCAGAAATATCTTTACTACTTTCTTCTGCGTTCCAGCAGCAAGGACATCCCCCTGAAGCTGACGGAGGGAAAGGCCTACGGGTTCTATGACGGGCAGCTTTATCAGCTGAACGCCCAATTCTACATCCACGACACGTCCAAGGGCGTCCTGCCCCTGGGGTATGAGTCCGGCGTGGAGTTCAGCGATCAGGTGGTAAACGGCTGGCTGAACCCGCTGCCCGCCCAGGGGCAGCAGCTGGAGCTGGTGATGGTGCTGGACGAGTACCCGGACTATCTGGATCAGCCCGATCAATTCCTGCTGGAGCTGACGTATCAGCCCGCGGGCTTCGCGGCGTCGCTGCTGCCAGACGGCGACACCGCCCCACGGACGGTGCGGCTGTGGAGCGAATGAAATAGACAAAGCCCCGGGCGGCCATATCTGCCTTCCGCCGTCCGGGGCTCTGTCATGCCCAAAATGGCATTTTCCCGCCCTGCCGTATTGACAATCCCGGCGGATTTTGCTATACTGAATAAAAATCCGTCTGGTTATCTAAATTTTTTTGCGATTCGTTATTCTATTTTGAAAATATCGCTATAGGAGGACGCCATGATCTTCTATACCGCCGACCTCCACTTTCACTATGAGCCCTTCCTGCCCTCCCGTCCCTTCGGCTCCGTGGAGGAAATGGACCGGGTGCTGATCGCCCGGTGGAACGCCGCCGTGTCGGAGGATGACACCGTGTATGTGGTGGGGGACGTGGGCTATAACCGGGGCCTGGTGCCGGGGGACGCGCTGGCGCGGCTCCGGGGCCATAAGCACCTGATCCGCGGCAATCACGACACCGGCTTTGAAAACGCCGGGGAGCTGTACCGCTATTTTGAGACCGTCACCGACTTCAACGAGATCGACGACGGAGAGGTCCACATTATCCTCTGCCACTATCCCATTCTCTACCGCAGGCGGGGCTATATGATCCACGGTCACCTGCACCAGGCCCGGGGCCCGGAGTACGGCATGCTGCGCCAGATGCCCCGGGTGCTCAACGCCGGGGTGGACGTGAATTTCTACCGCCCCGTGACCCTTCCCCAGCTCATCGAAAACAACCGCGCCTTCTACAGCGGGGAGAATGATGCCCTGATCCCCCCTCCCCCCCAGCGGCGGGTCGGTGACGGCTGGCTGCCGGGCCGGCCGGATTTCCGCCCCCTTCCGTCCCGGCCTGATTCTGATAAGGAGTGACCTATGAAACATCGTATTCTCGCCCTATTCCTGGCCCTGTGCCTGTGTCTGCCCCTGGCGGCCTGCGGCAAAAAGCAGGGCTACGACCCCCTGGAGGGGGTGCAGACCCGGGTCGTCACCGACTCCGCCGGCCGCCAGGTGGAGATCCCCGCCGATATCCGGCGGGTGGCCCCCAGCGGCTCCACGGCCCAGATGATCCTCATGCCCATTGCCTATGATCTGCTGGCGGGTCTGGCCAGCAGCCCCAGCACGGCCCAGATGCCGTATTTTCCGGAGGAGGTCCGCTATCTGCCCACCTTCGGCCAGTTTTACGGCAGCAAGGCCAACCTGAATATGGAGTCCCTCATCGACGCCCGGCCCCAGATCATCATCGACCTGGGTGACAAAAAGGACAGCATCGCCGACGATATGGACCGTATACAGAAGCAGACCGGCATTCCCACGGTGTTTATCGAGGCAAACCTGGACGATATGGCCGCCGCCTACCGGACCCTGGGGGATATCCTGAACCGGTCCGACATGGCGGAGCGTCTGGCCCAATTCATTGAAAAAACCGTCTCCATGGCCCGGGAGAATTCCGCAAAAATCCCCGAGAATCAGCGGCTCTCCGTGCTGTTCGGCACCGGGTCCACGGGCCTTGCCTGCAACGCCGCCGGGTCGGTCCAGGCGGACGTCATCGACCTGGTGGGGGCCGTCAACGCCATTATCCCCCAGGAGGTCAGCAACCGGGGCGGCGGCACCACCGTCAGTCTGGAGGAGGTATACGCCGTGGAGCCGGACGTGATCCTCCTGTCCACCGGCGGCCCCTACGACACCCTGGCCCAGGGGGAGTGGGCGGGCCTGCGGGCCGTGCAGTCCGGGAAATACTACGAGATCCCCGGCCTGCCCTACGACTGGATGAGCTCTCCCCCCTCCGTGAACCGGGTGCTGGGCATCTGGTGGCTGGGGAATCTGCTGTATCCGGAGCTGTACGACTATGACATGGTGCAGGTGGCCCGGGAATACTATGGGCTGTTCTGGCACTATGACCTGACGGAGGAGGAGGCGCGGCAGATGCTCAGCCGCTCCACCCTGAAATGAGGAACGCTATGAGGAAAATCTGCCGCGCCCTGGTTCTGTGTATGCTGCTGCTGGCGGCCTTTGACACCACCATCGCCGGACTGATCGCCGCGGCGGATAAGGACCACGCCGAGACCGGCACCTATTATATCGTCCGGGACAGCCGAAGCAGCGGGGGCAGCAGATGACCGCGGCGGATAAGCGCTATGCCCGGCGGTTCGCGGTGCTGGGGGCTGTTTTCCTGGCGGTGCTGCTGGGGTCGCTGCTGTTGGGGCGGTACGCCCTGTCCCCGGGGCAGCTGCTGCATATGCTGTGGACAAAGGTCACCGGCGACGCGGCGGACTGGCCCCTCAGCGACGATAAAGTGGTGTTCGCCGTGCGGCTGCCCCGGGTGGCGGCGGCGGCCCTGGTGGGAGCGGCGCTGGCGGTGTCCGGCGCGGCGTATCAGGGCATGTTCCGCAATCCCATGGTATCGCCGGACATTCTGGGGGCCTCCACCGGGGCGGGCTTCGGCGCGGCAGTGGCCATTCTGCTGGGGGCGGGATACTTCGGCATCTCCGCCGCTGCGTTCTGCTGCGGACTGCTGGCGGTGGCGGCGGCCTGGCTGGTCAGCCGCCTGTCCAAAGCCGACCAGGCGGTGGCCCTGATCCTGGCGGGCATGATGATCTCGTCCCTGTTTTCGGCGGGGACGTCGTTTGTGAAGCTGGTGGCGGATACCCAGCAGCAGCTGCCTGCCATCACCTATTGGCTCATGGGATCCCTGTCCTCCATCAAGGACAAGGACGTGGTATTTCTGGCCATTCCCGTGGCCCTGGGGATGATCCCCCTGTTTTTCCTGCGGTGGCGGATGAACCTGCTGACCCTGGGCGAGGAGGAGGCCCAGTCCATGGGCGTGAACACCCGGCGGCTGCGGGGCGCGGTGATCGTGTGCGCCACGCTGCTGACCTCCGCCAGCGTGGCGGTGTCGGGCATGATCGGCTGGGTGGGCCTGGTGATCCCCCACTTCTGCCGGATGCTGTTCGGGTACGACTACCGGCGGCTGATTCCCGCCGGGGCCCTGTTCGGAGCGGCATTTCTGCTGGCAGTGGACGACATTGCCCGGCTGGTGACCACCGGAGAACTGCCGCTGGGCATTCTCACGGCCTTTGTGGGCGCGCCGCTGTTTCTGTATCTCATTGCGACGGGAGGTGGACGCCGTGTCCATTGACGTAAGGGAGCTGTCCTTCGCCTACGGGCGGCGGCAGGTGCTGCGGAACGTGACCTTCCGGGCGGAGCCGGGGCAGCTGGTGGCAGTGCTGGGCCCCAACGGGGCAGGCAAGAGCACCCTGTTCCGGTGCATTCTGGGCTTTCTGCCCAGATACCGGGGAGACATTGCCCTGTGCGGCCACGCTCTGCGATCCCTGGACCGCAGAGCTCTGGCCCGTCTGGCGGCGTATATCCCCCAGACCAGCGCGCCGGTATACAACTACACCGTCCGTGACACGGTGCTGATGGGGGCAGACCCCTTTCACGCGCCGGGACGGCGGCAGCAGGAGACGGCGGACCGGGCCCTGGAGCAGCTGGGCATTCAGGACCTTTGGGACCGGGGCGTCAACGAGATCTCCGGCGGCGAGCGGCAGCTGGCCCTGATTGCCCGGGCCATGGCCCAGCAAGCCAGGATCCTTCTGATGGACGAGCCCACCGCCAGCCTGGACTATGGCAACCAGTTCCGGCTGCTGCGGCAGGTGCGGGCTCTGGCGGACAGCGGGTACACGGTGCTGCTGTCCACCCACAACCCCGAGCACGCCTTCCGGTTTGCCACGGATGTTCTGGTGCTGCGGGAGGGCGGCGTGCGGGCCTTCGGCCCGGCGGCGGAGACCCTGACGGAGGAGCTGCTGCGGGAGATTTACCGTATTCCCCTGACGGTGGCGGATATTCCTCTGGCCGGAGGGCCGGCGAAGGGGTGCGTATACGGGGAATAAAACGTATAGGACCCTGAAGGGGTTGACAAACGGAAACCACACGCTATAATAGGGTACACAGGTGTCATGACACCTGTGTACCCTATTACTTTACATATGCGAGGTCAATGCTATGGAAGCGGTTCGCAAATTCCTGGCCCGGAAGAACATCGTGTTCTCGGCCAGGCGGTACTTTATCGACGCCATGGGCGCCATGGCCCAGGGGCTGTTCTGCACCCTGCTGGTGGGGACCATCCTCAACACCATCGGTCAGCAGCTTCATATCGGGTTTCTGACGGAGGTGATCGTCACCCTGGGCAAGGGGGAGGGCGCCGTGACGTATACCATCGGCGGCCTGTGCTCCGCTATGGTGGGCCCGGGTATGGCGGTGGCCATCGGACGGGCGCTGGAGGCGCCGCCCCTGGTGCTGTATTCCCTGATTCCCGTGGGCTTTGCCACCAACTATATGGGCGGGGCCGGAGGGCCTCTGGCGGTGCTGTTCGTGGCGATTCTGGCGGCTGAGATCGGCAAGGCCGTCAGCAAGGAAACGAAGATCGACATTCTGGTGACACCTATCGTCACCGCTCTGGCGGGCATCGGCATTGCCGCCCTGATCGCCGCACCCATTGGTACGGCGGCCAGCGCCGTGGGCCGGTTCATCATGTGGGCCACGGAGCTGCAGCCCTTCTTCATGGGCATCATCGTATCTGTGGTCATCGGCGTGGCGCTGACGCTGCCCATCTCCTCCGCCGCCATCTGCGCGGCCCTGGGGCTGACGGGGCTGGCCGGCGGCGCTGCCGTGGCAGGCTGCTGCGCCCAGATGATCGGCTTTGCCGTGATGAGCTTCCGGGAAAACCGGTGGGGCGGTCTGGCGGCACAGGGCCTGGGTACCAGTATGCTGCAGATGGGCAACATCGTCCGCAACCCCCGGGTGTGGATCCCGCCCACGCTGGCCTCCGCCATTACGGGGCCTATTGCCACCTGCCTGTTCCGCCTGGAGATGAACGGCGCGGCGGTATCCAGCGGCATGGGCACCTGCGGCCTGGTGGGCCAGATCGGCGTATACACCGGCTGGGTCAGCGATGTGGCCGCCGGGGTCAAGGCCGGCATCACCGGCATGGATTGGCTGGGGCTGGTGCTGATCTCCTTCGTGCTGCCGGCGGTGCTCACATGGCTGCTGGCCCTTCCCCTGCGGAAATGGAAATGGATCAAGGAGGGCGACCTGGCCCTGGATTTGTAAAGCCTGCAAGCGGCGTCTCTCCCGGGAGAGGCGCCGCTTTTTTTCTTCTATGGGAAACGCCGCTTGCAAACCGGGACGTCCCGGGGTAAAATGAGACAAGAAAGGGGTGAGGCGTATGCAGCCGGGGATCATGGAGCTGGATCTTCACGGAAAAAACACCTACCAGGCCCGGGTGGCCATCGACGCGGCCCTGCGCCGCTGCGGCGGCGGGGTATACCGCCTGCGGCTGATTCACGGATACCACAGCGGCACCGCCCTGCGGGACCTGTGCCGGGAATACGCCGGACACCCCCGGGTGCTGCGGCTGGTGACCGGCAGCGGCTCCACGGAGCTGGTGCTGCGGGAATTTTAGGGGAGAAAGCAGGATGAAAGCGGATGTGTGCCGCCTGCGAAAAAGTAACATTTGCCTTTTGAGGGAATGTATGCTATGCTGGGGAGGCGTTGGGCCGGAAACCCGGCGCCACTACGGGAAAAGAGGGAAAGCATCATGAAAACTTATCAGGAAATGACCCTTGCGGAGCGGCAGGCGGAATACGCCGCCCTGTGCAGGACCCACCAGGAGCAGAAGGCCCTGGGGCTGGAGCTGAACATGGCCCGGGGCAAGCCCGGCCGGGAGCAGCTGGATATGGTCATGGAGATGTACAACATCCCCCTGACTGCCGACGACTTCATCACCGACGGCATTGATGCGCGAAATTATGGCTATGTGGCGGGTATTCCCATTGCCCGGAAGCTGTTTGCAGATCTTCTGGGCTGCAAGCCCGGCCAGGTCATCGCCGGAGGAAACTCCTCCCTGGAGTTGATGTTCGACGCCGTGTCCAAGGCGTATACCCACGGCCTGCTGCACAGTGAGAAGCCCTGGGGCAAGCTGGACCGGGTGAAGTGGCTGTGCCCGGTGCCGGGATACGACCGGCATTTTAAGGTGACGGAGTCCTTCGGCATGGAGCTGATCCCCGTGACCATGACGGAGAACGGGCCGGATATGGACCAGGTGGAGCGGCTGATCCGGGACCCGGAGGTCCGGGGTATGTGGAACGTGCCCAAATACTCCAACCCCACGGGCATCATCTATTCCGACGAAACCATTCGCCGGCTGGCCGCCATGAAGCCCGCCGCGCCGGACTTTATGCTCATGTGGGACAATGCCTACTGCGTCCACGAGCTGGAGGGGGATTTCGTGCCCTTCCCGGACATTCTGTCCCTGTGCGCGGAGTACGGCAACGCCGACATGGTGTATGAGTTTGCCTCCACCAGCAAGATCACCTTCCCCGGGGCGGGCATTGCCTGCGGCGCGGTCAGCGAGGCCAACGTGGAATACTTCAAGAATCTGCTGAACATCCAGATCATCAGCTACGATAAGATGAACCAGCTGCGCCATGTGCGGTATCTGAAGGATAAGGAGACCACCCTGGCGCTGATGCGGCGTCACGCGGCCATTCTGGGGCCCAAGTTCCGCACGGTGGAGGACGAGCTGAACCGCCATCTGTCCCCCTGCGGCATCGCCCGGTGGAGCCATCCCAAGGGCGGCTATTTCGTCAGTCTGGACGCCATGCCCGGAACCGCCAAGCGGGCGCTGGAGCTGTGCCGGGACGCCGGCGTCACCATGACCGCCGCCGGGGCCACCTTCCCCTATGGCGTGGACCCCCAGGACAGCAACATCCGCATTGCCCCGTCCCTGCCGCCCATCCACGAGCTGGAGCAGGCCATCGCCATTCTGTGCGACTGCCTGCGTATGGCGGCCCTGGAAAAACTGGGCGTATAAGACAATCAGCTCAGCGCCGCACCCGGAAGGATGCGGCGCTGAGCTTGTCAAGAATCCGTTTTGTCAGGCCGCTGCCGGCAAATTCGGCTGCCGGGGGCAGCTACTCCGCCAGGAAGCCCAGCTGCCGCAGGCGGTCCGTCAGCTGGCGGTAGGCCTGCTCATCGGGGCAGGACAGGGTATGCAGATGGACGCCCTCCGTCAGCTGGGACAGGGGCGCGGCCCCCTTCATGCGGTTCATGAACTGCTCCACATCCAGGCGGCTGTGCAGGTGCAGCGGCGCAGACAGCTGGCCGTATACCGGGTGGTCCACAATGACGTCGATGACCGTGCAGCCGCAGTCCACCATGGCGTTGAGCTCGTCCCGGGTACCCGCGCCGTCGTGGCGGCAGGCCACCTGGCGCACCGTGCCGTCTCCGGGGGCGGGGATCACATAGCCCCGGGCGGTGGCGGTGATGGCCTGGCCTCCGGCCCGCAGCAGGGCCACGTCCCCCACAATGATCTGGCGGCTGACGCCCAGCTCTCGGGCCAGGACAGTGGCGCTGATGGGCTGCTGTGCTTCATGGAGCCGGGTGCTGATCCGGCTCCGTCGTTGTTCGGCGGTCATTTGAGAGAGCTCCCTTCCTGTTTTTCCTCTATCATACACCATGACGGCGCCGGATGGCAAGTGTTTTTGCCAAAGTAATCCCCGGTCCCATCTGCCCCCTTGACAGAAGCGCCGCCGGATGGTACACTATCCGTATATAAAGAATACAATGCGCAAGTGCCTGTGCCGCCGGTTGGGCGGCGCGGGAGAATAGTGAATCAGGTGTGAATCCTGAACGGTACCGCCGCTGTATACGAGGAGGCCGCGCACATGGGACGAAAGTCCGTCACTGGGAAACCGGGAAGACCGTGCGCCGCTGCTGATCCGCCAGTCAGAAGACCTGCTTGCCGCCATGCTGTCCCCGCTGCGCGCCCTACGGCGGAGGATGGGTTCGATCGCGGGAAACCGGCCGCGCCAATGGAGCATTGGCGCGGTTTTTTTGCAAGCCTGAGCGCGGCACAGCCGCAGCTTTCCACGGGGCGGGCAGGGGCAGCCACTCCCGCCCGCCCCCTACCTCATTTTCTGTCAGGAGGACGAACAAATGCTCATCAACTGGTTCCGGGACCAGGATCACCTGGTCTATATCAACGGCGAGACCCAGCTGGCCCAGCTGGAGAAAACCCTGCGCTTTCCCGGCCTTCAGGAGGCGGCAGAGGCCCTGCGGGACGACCCCAACCCCGAGGGCTACACCATCAAGGGGCCCAAGCGCACCTGCGGCCGCCTGTTTGTGCCGGATCTGACCTTCGGCAAGCACATTGAAATGGGCGAGAACGTGTTTTTCTACATGGGCGAGATGGCGGAGTGCTATGTCATCTATTGGCCCGGCAAGCCTGTAACGGAGGTGCACCATGGAGAAGTGTGAGGCCCTGTCCACCAAGCCCGAGGAGTGCCGCTACTCCTTCTTCCAGCACACGGCCTGCGAGTTCTTTCCCTGCCACGAGACGGCCCATCCGGAGGATTTCAACTGCCTGTTCTGCTACTGTCCTCTGTATGCCCTGGGCGACCGGTGCGGCGGCAACTTCCGCTATGTCGGCGACGGCATCAAGGATTGCAGCGCCTGTCTCCTGCCCCACGGGCGGAAAAGCTACAGCTATGTCACCGGGAAGTTCGGCCAGATCGCGGAGCTGGCCAAAAAGAACCGCCATACGGAAGAATAAATAGATGAAATCCCCCCTGCCGGTTGGCAGGGCGTTCGTAAAACAGTCAATGGAGCGTATCGATACAGATACGCTCCATTTCTCATGCCGACATACTATGCAGCAGGGCGCAGCCCCTTGGCTCTCCCTTTGGGAGAGCTGTCACCGCAGGTGACTGAGAGGGTCTTGCCGTTTGCCCTCTCCGTCCTCGCTGCGCTCGGCCACCTCTCCCAAAGGGAGAGGCAAGGGAAACTGTCTTATGACACCCGACCATTGGCAGGGGGGATTTTGTGTCTCAATAGAAAAGATCGTCCAGCTCCATGGTGGCATAGGCGTTCAGGTCCAGCCCCGCCCGGCGGCCCGCCAGATACTCGTAGTACCCCTGGGCGCCGATCATGGCCCCGTTGTCGCCGCAGAGGCTCAGAGGCGGCAGGTACAGGCGGTATCCGGCCCTGTCGCAGGCCCGCTGCAGATCGGAGCGGATGATGGTGTTGGCGGCCACGCCGCCGGCGGCTGCGATGCAGGTGCGGCCCCGGAGACGGGCGGCCTCCATGGCCCGGGGCACCAGCTCGTCGGACACCGCCTGGTTGAAGTCATGGGCCAGGGCGGCGGCGTCCAGAGGCTCCCCCTTCTGCTGGGCGTTGTGAACCAGGTTTACCACAGCGGTTTTCAGCCCCGAAAAGCTCATGTCCAGAGGTGCGCCCTCCACATGGGCCCGGGGCAGGACGTATTTCCCGCCGGGGGACTGGGCGGCCAGCCGGTCCATGGGCTTTCCGCCGGGGTACGGCAGGCCCAGCACCCGGGCAGCCTTGTCGAAGCACTCCCCCGCCGCGTCGTCCCGGGTGGCACCCAGGACCTCCATATCCGTGTAGCCCTTCACGTCCACGATCAGGGTGTTGCCGCCGGACATGGCCAGCGCCAGAAACGGCGGCTCCAGCTCCGGAAACGCCAGGTAATTGGCGGCGATATGGCCCCGGACGTGGTGCACCGGGATCAGGGGAACCCCCAGGGCGTAGGCGGCGGACTTGGCGAAGCTGACCCCCACCAGCACCGCGCCGATGAGGCCCGGGGCATACGTCACCGCCACGGCGTCGATGTCCTTCCGGGTCAGGCCCGCATCCCGCAGAGCCTGATCCGTCAGACCGGCAATGGCCTCCACATGCTTGCGGGAGGCGATCTCCGGCACCACGCCGCCGTACAGGGCGTGCATGTCCGCCTGGGACAGGATGGCGTCCGACAGCACCGTCCGCCCGTCCCGCACCACCGCCGCGGCAGTCTCGTCGCAGGAGGATTCAAAGGCCAGAATGTTCATTTGCTCTCCTCCCCAAAGGTCCGGGTCAGGATCAGGGCGTCCTCCCGGGGCAGATCATAGTAGTTCCGGCGGCGTCCGGCCTCCCGGAAGCCGAACCGGGTATACAGGGCAATGGCGGCGGCGTTGCTGGGCCGGACCTCCAGGGTCAGAAAGGCCAGGTGGTTGGCCCGGGCAAAGCGCAGGAACACGTCCAGCAGCTTCCCGGCCACGCCCCGGCGGCGATACGGGGGAAACACCGCCACATTGGTGATATACCCCTCGTCGGCGGCCACCAGCAGCCCGGCATAGCCCACTGTCTCCCCCGTGGCGGCATCCTCCGCCACCAGAAAGGCCGCGCACTCATTGTCCAGCTCCTCGGCCAGCATTTTCCGGGACCAGGGCCGGGAGAAGCAGGTGCGCTCCAGCTGCTCCAGAGCGTCCAGATGATCCGCCGTCATGGGTACAATGTTGATGTTGTTCATAATTTCCTCGGTTTTACGCGATGTTATTCCACGGTGACGCTTTTGGCCAGGTTCCGGGGCTTGTCGATGTCGCAGCCCCGCTCCAGGGCGATGTAATACGCCAGCAGCTGCAGGGGTGCCACACCCAGCTGGGGCAGCAGCATAGGCTCCACCTCCGGCACCGTCAGCACCCGGTCTGTCCGGGCCAGCATAGCCTCCCGGTGGGTCTCGGTGGTCAGGGCCAGGACGCGGGCGCCCCGGGCCTGTACCTCCACCACGTTGCTCATGGCCTTGTCAAACAGAGGTCCGTAGGTGCTCAGGGCGATAACCGGCGTTCCCTCCTCGATCAGGGAGATGGTGCCGTGCTTCAGCTCGCCGGAGGCATACGCCTCGGAGTGGATATAGCTGATCTCCTTGAGCTTCAGGCTTCCCTCCAGGCTCAGGGCATAGTCCAGGTTCCGGCCGATGAAGAACACGTCGTCCCGTCCGGCGAAATCCTTGGCCATCTCCCGGATCCGGTCCGCCTGGGCCAGCACCTGCTCCAGCTTTTCCGGAAGATCCAGGATATCCCGGATCATGGCGGTGTATGTCTCGTAGTCCACGGTGCCCATGACCTCGCCGAAGTACAGGCCCAGCAGGTTCAGCACCGCCATCTGGGTGCTGTAGGCCTTGGTGGTGGCCACGGCGATCTCCGGCCCGGCCCAGGTATACAGCACGTCGTCGGACTCCCGGGCAATGGAGGAGCCCACCACGTTGACGATGGACAGGATGCGGGCGCCCCGCTTTTTGGCCTCCCGCAGGGCGGCCATGGTATCCAGCGTCTCGCCGGACTGGCTGATGACGATGACCAGGTCCCGTTCCCCTACGATGGGGTCGCAATAGCGGAACTCGGAGGCCAGGCACACCTCCACACTGCGGCGCAGCATCCGCTCCAGGTTATACTTGCCCACCATGCCCACATGGTACGACGAGCCGCAGGCCACGATGTAGATGCGGCCGATGGCCCGGATCTGCTCCGGGGTCATGGTCAGGTCCTGAAGCACCACGCGGCCTCCCTGGATCCGGGCGGCGGTGGCCTTGCGGATGGCGGCGGGCTGCTCCATGATCTCCTTGAGCATGAAGTGGGCGTAGCCGCCCTTTTCTGCGGCGTCCACCTCCCAGTCCACATGGTGGTGCTTCTTCTCCACCGGGCGCAGCTGGCGGTCGTATACCCGGATGCCGCTGCGGGACAGGATGGCCAGCTCCCCGTCGTCCATATAGGCGATGTCCCGGGTGTGGCGGATCAGGGCCGTCACGTCGGAGGCGATGAAGTTCTCGCCGTCGCCGAAGCCCAGCAGCAGGGGCGCGTCCTTCCGGGCGGCCACCAGCCGGTCGGGATAGTCGGCGCAGATGATGCCCAGGGCATAGGCCCCGTCCACCGCGTGGAGCAGCCGGTTCATGGCCTCAAAGAAGTCGCCGCAGTCGCTGTAGTAATAATCCAGCAGCTGGGCCACCACCTCGGTGTCCGTCTCGGAGCGGAAGGTGTAGCCCTTTTGCAGCAGCTCCTCCTTCAGCGCGATGAAATTCTCGATGATGCCGTTGTGGACCACGGCGAACTTGCCGCTCTGGCTCAGATGGGGGTGGGCGTTGACGTCGCTGGGCTCGCCGTGGGTGGCCCAGCGGGTGTGCCCGATGCCCAGGGTGCCCGGCAGGTCCGCGCCGTCATGGCTCATCTCCCGCAGCACCTGGACCCGGCCCTTTTTCTTGCAGACCCGCAGCACGCCGTCGCCGCACACGGCCATACCGGTGGAGTCATAGCCCCGGTATTCCATGCGCTCCAGGCCCTCCAGCAAAATAGGGGCGGCCTCCTGGCGGCCTACGTATCCGATAATTCCACACATAAAAAAATTCCTCCTGATCTGTTGAAATGGGGAGGACAAACACGCAGATGATTTGCCTCATTCTCCGGTCGCAGCATCTCTGTTTTGCGGTCGCCCGCATATTTGCCCGCTGCGTGCGCGCCCGGACGGCGCGGGAGAGCTCCCGCCGAAAGCTCGATACTCTCTCCTCCTCGTTATCCTGCCGGGAAGCGGCAGGCACATGGCGCTTTGTATGGGTTTTTCCCGGGGGCCTCCTTTCGCGGTTCTGCGTTCTGTATATCAAACGGCCTCAAGGCCGGATGAATCCGTATAACTTTCTCTCATCGGCGCATACTGGCCATAGAAGGGGGAATGCCTGTGGCCACTGCTTTTTTCCGCACCATCATTCTGTATCTGCTGCTGATCGTGGGCCTGCGTCTGACGGGAAAGCGCCAGATCGGCGAGCTGGAGCCCATCGAGCTGGTGCTGACCATGCTGCTGTCGGACCTGGCGTCGGTGCCCATGCAGGATTTTGATTCGCCGCTGATCAACGGGGTGGTTCCCATCCTGACGCTGCTGGCTCTGACCACGCTGCTGAGCTATATCAGCTTCCGCAGCGGGCGGTTCCGGTCCCTGATCTGCGGGGAGCCGGCCATTGTGGTGCGCTGCGGCAGGCTCCAACAGCGGGCCATGCGCCATAACCGCATGACGGTGGACGAGCTGATGGAGGAGCTGCGGGGCCAGGGGGTCACCAACCTGAAGGACGTGAAATACGCCGTGCTGGAGACCAGCGGCCAGGTATCGGTGCTGCTGCGGTCCGACTCCCAGCCGGTGACGCCCGCGCAGCTGTCCATGAACGCGGCGGACGATCCGTTCCTGCCGGTGCTGCTGATCAACGACGGGCGGCTGCTGCGGGACAACATGAAGAAAATGGACGTGGACGACGCGTGGCTGCGCCGGCAGCTGAAGCGGGAGCACCTGAAGGACCCGTCTCAGGTGTTTCTCCTGTCCCTGGACCAGGGGGGCAACGTGATCTGCCAGGCCAAGGAGGACGTATGAAGCGGTTTCTGATCGTTCCCTCGCTGGTGCTGGCGGCTCTGCTGGCCCTGTGCATTCTCAACGCGGCGGCTCTGAACCGCCGGACCGGCCGGTGGATGGACCAGGCGGACCGGATCGCCCAGCTGGCGGCCCAGGAGCGCTGGGACGGGGCCCGGGAGGCCATGGACGCCCTGGCGGACAGCTGGGACGGGGCCCAGGATTATCTCCATGTGGTCATCCACCACGAAACCCTGGACGCGGCCCAGGTGACCCTGTCCCGGTGCCGGACCCTGTGCCGGCTGGAGCAGGGGGATGACCTGCTGCCGGAGCTGACGCAGCTGCGCCAGCAGCTGGAGCTGCTGGACGAGCTGGAGCGCCTGAGCCTGCGGAATATTCTGTAGCCCTTACTTCTCACTCAGGAGCTTGTTCAGCTCGCTCATGAAGGTGTTGATATCCTTGAACTGGCGATACACCGAGGCAAAGCGGACGTAGGCCACCTCGTCGGCCTTCTTCAGCTTCTCCATGACCTTCTCGCCGATGGTCCCGGTGCTGATCTCCCGCTCCAGGGAGTTTTGCAGCTCCTGCTCGATCTCGGTGACCATGCGCTCCATTTCCGCCACGGATACCGGGCGCTTTTCGCAGGAGCGCTGGATGCCCCGCAGCACCTTGCTGCGGTCGAAGCTCTGGCGGCTGCCGTCCTTCTTGATGACCACCATCGGCAGATACTCAATGGTCTCATAGGTGGTAAAGCGCTTCTCGCAGGACAGGCACTCGCGCCGCCGGCGGATGCTGGCTCCCTCGTCCGCAGGACGGGAATCCACCACCTTGCTCTCGCGGTAGCCGCAATAGGGACATCTCATGGGTCTCTCCTCCTTTGTGGTGATACTCCATGGTATTATACCACATATCGCCGGATTATGGTAGACCCAAATTTCACTTTTCTTCCGGGGGCACCGGGTCCCGGCCCAGAAAGCGGTATTCCGCCCAGCGGCGGCCATCCATGGTCCGGATCCGGGCCAGGCAGAACAGCTCCGTCAGGGGAAAGGGCCGGTCCTCGCCATAGGGCAGGGCCAGCCGCAGCTGCCGCCCCTCCCGGCGGCACATGGCCCCCGGCGGCAGGGGCAGCGGGCAGTCCCCGGGTCCGGCGGGGCGCCAGGCAGGCTCCCGGCTCCCGCAGGGCTCCGCCCCGGCCCACCGGACCCCGCCCAGGGAGGCCGTCAGGCGGCGGGAAAACCGGCGGCGCAGCCGCCCGCCCTCCAGAAGCCCCAGGTCCAGGCGGCCCTCCTCCCCCTGGACCCAGGCCCGCCACAGCCCCGGCTCCGGGTCCGGGCACCGCAGCTCGAACACCGTGTCCTGCCCGGCGGCAGTCACGGTCATGGTTCCGGCGGCCCGGCCCCCGATATACACAGGATACGTCATGCAGCGCGCCTCCCCATCAAAGCATCCCCGGCAGGGGCTGTGCCAGTGTATGCACAGTCTCCGCCGGGGATGCCCCGTCCCGCCTTACCCGGCGGAGGGCAGGCTGTCCACCACCCGGTCCCACCCCAGGTTGCCGGTATCATAGCAGTATGTCTCTCCGTCGGAATAGGTATAAGCCACGAACACGCCGAAGGTCTCCTCAGGGGTATAGCCGCCCCGGATCGGCACCTCCCACAGCCGCAGAAGACTGCCGTCGCCGAAGTCCAGGGTCACACCCTCTCCCTCCGGCAGCTCCTGCTGGCGCTTGCCCATTCCGGCCTGCCGGAGCTTTTCGCTGATACCGGCCCCGGCCAGCTGAGGATAGTGGATGCGGCTGCCGGCCCGCTCCAGCCACACGCCGTCATGTTCCCGGGCATACAGCACGCTGCCGTTCAGAGCGTCCATATACCGGTGGTATGCCGCGCTCTGCCGGGACGCCCACACAAGCGGCGTGGCCGTCAGCGCCAGCAGCACCGCCGCCAGGGTGATCCACAGCCCCAGCTTCAGGCGGCTGCGGTCCTTTTTGGACTGCTGCGCCTCCCGAAATGCTTCATACATGGTCATGCCTCCTTTGTTTATGTTCTGTAAACCTCATGATACCATACCCAGGCGGCCCCGTCAAGGCAAAAAAGCTCCCCCGGGAGAGACAAATGACTCTCCCGGGGGAGCTTCTGCCTGGGGAAGGTTATGTACCCTCCGCCGGGCCGCTATACCAATCTGCTGCGGGGCAGGCCGAAGCTCACCGCAATGGCGTCGTCCACCCGCTCCATCACCGCGCCGTCCACCCGGCCCATCCGCTCCCGCAGGCGGCGTTTGTCCAGGGTGCGGATCTGCTCCAGCAGGATCACGGAATCCTTGGGCAGGCCGCAGCACTGGGCCGCCACCTCGATATGGGTGGGCAGCTTGGCCTTGCCCATCTGGGAGGTGATGGCCGCCGCGATGACGGTGGGGCTGTGGCGGTTTCCCGTGTCATTCTGGACGATGAGCACCGGGCGCACGCCCCCCTGCTCGCTGCCCACCACCGGGCTCAGGTCGGCATAATAGATCTCGCCGCGCTTGACATTCGTATCCACAAACGTTCACACTCCGCCGGAAGAAGTACCCGAAGCATCGGGTCACTTTCATTCTCCCACGCAGCCGGGGAATTTATACCCGGTTTTCCCGCCCCGTTTCATTCTATGGAGCCGGGGCGGCCAGTGTGCGTCAGAACCGCAGCAGCAGCTCCCGCTCGGTGACCTGCCCGTTTTGCAGATACACCCGGGGCACCCGCTTGCTGACGGCGCAGGTCAGCTCATAGGGGATGGTCCCCGCCTGGGCGGCCATGGTCTCCACCGGGTTCCGGGGCCCGAAGATCTCCACCTCGTCCCCCACATCCACCCCGGGCAGGTCCGTCAGGTCGATCATGGACATATCCATGCAGATGCGGCCCCTCTGAGGCGCGGGACCCTTGTCGGTCATCAGGCTGCACCGGCCGGACAGGCACCGGAAGAACCCGTCGGCATAGCCGTAGGGCACCACGCCCATGCGGGTGCGGCGCTGGGTGGTGAACAGCCGTCCATAGCTGACGGAGGTGCCGGGCTCATAGGTCTTGGTGGTGCTGATGGTGGTTTTCAGGGTCATCACCGGCCGCAGGTCCAGCCCCTTGGCAAACTCCCCATACCCATACAGCAGCAGGCCCGGGCGCACCATGTCCAGGTGCATCTCCGGATAGCAGGCGGTGGCCCCGGTGTTGGCGCAGTGGCGCAGGGGGAAGCGCCTGCCGCGCTTTTCCTCCACCGCCCGGATCACCCGGCAGAACAGGTCAAACTGCCGGCGGGTATAGGCCACGCTGTCCGGGTCCGGCTCATCGGCCACGGCAAAGTGGGTGAAGATGCCCTCGGCCTCCAGCCCCGGCAGGGCGCAGGCCTGGCAGATGCCCTCCACGCCGCCGTCAAAGTGACTGCCGTCGCATAGATAGCCCAGCCTGGACATGCCGGTATCCACCTTGATGTGGATCTTCAGCGTGCCGCCCAGGGCCGTGGCCTCATGGCTGTATTCCAGGGCCTTGGCCTTACAGGTGACGGCCTGGGTAATGTGGTGCTCTATCAGCCGCCCCACCTGCTCCTTGGGGGTGTGGCCCAGGATCAGCACCGGCATGGAGACACCGTTGGCCCGCAGCTCCATGGCCTCGTCAATGCTGGACACCGCCAGATAATCCGCCCCCAGGTCCTGGAGGGTCCGGGCCACCTGAACGGCCCCGTGTCCGTAGGCGTCGGCCTTTACCACGCCCAGAAAGCGCACGTCCGGCCCGATATGCCGCCGCAGGCGGCGATAGTTGTGGGCCAGTGCGTCCAGGTCGATCTCCGCCCAGGTCCTCCGCAGTGTAGATTCCATGATGATATCCTCTCTTTATTCTGAAGTAAAGGACAGCAGCCGGGCCGTCAGCACCACGCGGCTGTCCTGGGTAAACTCGGCATACAGCGGCGCGCCGCCGCCGTCCAGCCACACGGTGCACAGCACCTTGCCGCCGGGGGCGGTGGTGTCCAGGGCCATACGCAGGCAGTCGGCCCCATCCAGGGTCTCCCGGCCCGCCTCCGCCAGATAGCCCTCCGCCACGGCATGCAGCAGCCACGGCAGGCAGTTGGCCGGAGCCACGTCCCGCAGACTTCCGGCGGACAAATCCGCCCCGTCGTAGGAAACCGTCAGGTCCTCCCCGCTGACGCTGGCCGTCAGGCCCGCCAGAGCCTCCGGGGCGGTAACGGTGGTCCCGGCGCCGGTGGGGGTCCAGTCACAGGACACGGTGAACGTGCGGTTCTCCGTCTCCAGGTGGCAGGTGATCTCCGCCTCCATATGGGCGGCCTGCATCTCCCGGTACCGCTGCCGCAGACTCTCCGCCTGCGACGCGGTCTTTTTTCCGCAGCCGGCCAGCAGCAGCGCCGCCGCCAGCAGCCATACCAAGCATTTTTTCACGGTAAACCCTCCCTTTCCGGAAGGCTTTCCGTTATCCCTGTGATGTTTTCTATCTATTGCAGCTCGTCAAAAAGCCTCGCAGAGTTTGCCGCCCGCAGGCGGCAAATAAAGTGCAATCCGTTTTTTGCGGCGGCGTGTACGTCGCAAAAAACACTTCTCAGTCTGCAAGTGTGGAATTTGTTCGCTTTCAGCGAACAAATTATGCGCGCGGCAGGCTGCGAACCTTTTGTTTTAAAAGGGCAAAGCCCTTTTAAAACAGTGTCTCTTACTCCGTTACCTCCCGCAGAGCGGCAGGAATGCGGTCCAGCAGGTCCGACGGGGTCATGCCCCACAGGCCCACGTCCCGGGCGGCCAGGTCCCCGGCCCGTCCGTGGAGCCACACCGCCGCGCAGCAGGCGTCCATCGGTGCAAGGCCCAGGCCCAGCAGGCTCACCAGCATCCCCGACAGCACATCGCCGCTGCCGCCCTTGGCCATGCCGCAGTTGCCGGTGGAGTTCACCATCCGCCGCCCGTCCGGGGCGGCAATGACCGTGCCGGGGCCCTTGAGCACCAGATACACCCCGTGCCGGGCGGCAAAGTCCGCCGCGGCCCGCTCCCTTCCCCGGGACAGGTCGCCGCCCGCCCGGAGGAATTCTCCCTCATGGGGCGTCAGCACCGTGGTGCGGCCCCGGCGCAGGGACAATGCATCCATATGCCCGGAAAGGGCGTTTATGCCGTCGGCGTCCAGCACCAGGGGCCGGTCCAGGTCCAGCAGCCGCCGGACCAGGGCGTCGCATCCGGGGCCGCGCCCCAGGCCGCAGCCCACTAGCACCGCATCGCAGCCCCCGGCCCGCTGCCGGATGGCCTCCTCTGCCAGGGGGGACAGCTTCCCCTCCTCCGACGGCAGGGGGAAGGGCATCACCTCGTCGCATTTCATTGCCGCCACCGGCCACACCGGCTCCGGCACCCCCAGGTATACCAGCCCCGACCCGGTGCGCACCGCCGCCTGGCCGGCGAAAACCGCCGCGCCGGAAAAGCCCACGCTGCCGCAGATGCACAGCACCTTGCCGAAGGTGCCCTTGTGGCCCATGGGGTCCCGCCGGGGCAGACGCCCCCGGACCCACGAAGCCGTGATCTCCTCCATGCCGTCACCTCCCGGATTTTCCCTTAGTATAGCACGGTTTTGCGGCGATGGCGAGGTTTTTTTCCCGGTCCGCCCGGAATATTTGGTTCCTCCGGCCTTGACAGCGCCCCGATGAAAAGAGTATAAATAGGTAACTGAACACAAGGAGGTATCCACCATGCATTCTTCCACCCAACAGTTTGTCCGGGCCATGGACGCCAAGGACATCAAGCACTCCGACCCGGAGACCGCCGCCGGCGGCCGGGAAACCGTCACCGTGATCTACAGCGGTGAGAATATTCCCTCCATCCGCATGCGCTTTTTCTTCGACCAGGACTGCCAGGATGTGGCCATCCGGGTATTTGACCTGGTGAAGGTGCCCGAGGCCAAGCTGGATGTTCTTCTGAAGGCCATCAACGCCGTCAACCGGCGCTTCCGCTTTGCCAAGTTCGTTCTGGACACCGACGACAACAGCGTCCAGGCCGAGCTGGACGCCGTATTCCGCAGCCACGATGTGGGGGAGATCTGCCTGGAGCTGATGGCCCGCTGCGTGGACATCTGCGACAAAGCGTATCCCGATCTGATGAAGGCCCTCTGGGCCTGAGTCGAGCCCCGTCGATTTTGGGGATTGAGTCCGGCGGTTCGATGTGTTATACTGGACTTACTTTTTCAGGAGGCAAGCTGTATGACACTCAATGAACTGAAAGTCGGCCAGTCCGGGGTCATCACCGCCGTGGGCGGGGACGGACCCCTGCGCTGCCGTCTGTTGGATATGGGACTTATTCCCCGGACCGCCGTCCGGCTGCAAAAGGTAGCCCCCATGGGGGACCCCATCGAGATCCGCGTCCGTGGATACGAGCTGACCCTGCGGGTGGAGGATGCCATGAATATCCAGGTAAAGGGGGAGACGGTATGATCTTCGCCTTAGTCGGCAACCAGAATTGCGGCAAGACCACGCTTTTCAACGCCCTCACCGGCTCCAACCAGCATGTGGGCAATTTCCCCGGCGTCACCGTGGACCAAAAGACCGGCGAGATCCGGGGAGAAAAGGGCTGCTCCGTGGTGGATCTGCCTGGCATCTATTCCCTGCGGCCCTATACCCAGGAGGAGATCGTCTCCCGGGACTACATCCTTCAGCAGAAGCCCGACGGCATCATCAACATCGTGGACGCCACCAACATCGAGCGCAACCTCTATCTGACGCTGCAATTGCTGGAGCTGCGGGTACCTGTGGTGCTGGCCCTGAACATGATGGACGAGGTCCGCGCCAACGGCGGCACCGTGGACGTGCAGAAAATGAGCCGCGCGCTGGGCATTCCGGTGGTGCCCATTTCCGCCGCCAAGGGTGAGGGCGTGTCGGAGCTGGTGGACCAGGCACTCTCTGTGGCCCGGGGCCATGTGCTGCCTAAGGTCACGGACTTCTGCGCCGACGACTCCGCCGTTCACCGCTGCATCCACGCGGTGGTCCACCTGATCGCCGACCACGCCGACCGCATGGGCGTTCCGGCCCGGTTCTGCGCCGCCAAGCTCATCGAGGGCGGCGACGATCTGGCAGACCGGCTGGCCCTGGACCAGAACGAGCGGGAGCTGCTGGAGCACTGCATCGTCCAGATGGAGACGGAAACGGGCCTGGACCGCAACGCCGCCCTGGCGGACATGCGGTACACCTTCATTGAAAACGTGGTGGACGCCTCGGTGGTCAAGTGCCACGAAAGCCGGGAGCACGCCCGGTCCGTGCGGCTGGACCGTCTGCTGACGGGGCGATTCACGGCGGTGCCGGTGTTTTTGGGCATCATGCTGCTGACGTTCTGGCTGACCTTCGACGTCATCGGCCAGCGGCTGTCCGACTGGCTGTCTGTGGGGGTGGACGCCCTGACGGCGGTGGTGGACCGGGCGCTGACGGCCTACGGCATCAACCCGGTGGTACACAGCCTTATCGTGGACGGCATTTTTGCCGGTGTGGGCAGCGTGCTGGTGTTTCTGCCCATCATCGTAACGCTGTTTTTCTTCCTGTCCATTCTGGAGGACACCGGCTACATGGCCCGGGTGGCCTTCGTCATGGACAAGCCCTTGCGCAGGATCGGCCTGTCCGGCCGCAGCATCGTTCCCATGCTCATCGGCTTCGGCTGCTCCGTTCCCGCCATCATGGCCACCCGCACGGTATCCTCGGACCGGGACCGGAAAATGACCATTTTGCTGACGCCGTACATGAGCTGCTCGGCCAAGATCTCCATCTATGGCTTTTTTACGGCGGCGTTCTTTCCCCGCTACCGGGCTCTGGTGATGATCGGCCTGTATGTGCTGGGCATCGCCATCGGCATTGCGGCGGCACTGATCATGAACAAGACCGCCTTCCGCGGAAAGCCTGTGCCCTTTGTCATGGAGCTGCCCAACTACCGGCTGCCCAGCGCCAGAAGCGTGGCCCTGCTGCTGTGGGAAAAGGCCAAGGATTTCCTCCAGCGGGCGTTCACGGTGATCTTCTGGGCCACCATCGTCATCTGGTTCCTCCAGAGCTTCGATACCCGGCTCAACGTAGTGTCCGACAGCTCCGGCAGTCTGCTGGCCCTGATCGGCCAGGTCATCGCCCCGATCTTCGCACCCATGGGCTTCGGTGACTGGCGCTGCGCCACGTCGCTGATCTCCGGCTTCATTGCCAAGGAGTCCGTGGTCAGCACCCTGGGGGTGCTGCTGGGCGGCGGGGCCATCTCCGGCCTGTTCACCACCCGGTCCGCCCTGAGCTTCCTGGTGTTCACCCTGCTGTACACCCCCTGCGTGGCGGCGGTGGCCACCATCCGGCGGGAGCTGGATTCCTCGCTGAAAACGCTGGGTGTGGTGGCCATGCAGTGCGGCGTGGCCTGGCTGGTGTCGCTGGCGGCATACGCTCTGGCGGGCCTGTGGTAAGCGGCCATCACCGCCGGATATAGCGCCGGGACAGGCCGGGATATAGCGGGACGCCCCGGCCAAAACTGGCCGGGGCGTTCTTTGCGTTATTCTTCCGGCAGCCAGGCCAGCGTCCGGCCCAGAGGCGCAGTGAACCCCAGGGCCCGGTGCATGGCCTCGTCACAGGGTGCGCAGCATACCGTCAGGCTGGCGATGCTCCGCTCCCGGCACAGTGCCTGGGCGGCCTGCACCAGCTGCCGGGCCACACCCCTGCGGCGGAATACCGGCTCCACATAGAAATCCTCCAGCTGACCAACCGGTCCGCAGGCAAAGGTGGAGAATATCTCCGCCACCGAGCACATGCCCACAGCCCGGCCATCCCGCCTGGCCACCAGGAAGGTGATTCTCCCCTCCCGGACGGCCTGGGTCAGCCGCTCCTGCTGCTCCTCCGTCAGGGGTTCCTCTCCAATGTCCTGGCGATAGCCGTTTTCCAGCTTCCCAAGCTGCCAGTCTGTCGGGTCGGTCAGCCGCTCCACGGTGATGGGCCGGTGCTCCCGGGGCGGCAGCAGCATCAGCGGCACACCCCACTCATCGGCCCCGTTGGCCACAAAGCCCAGTCGGCCCCAGAAGCGCTGCCGCGGCGGTGTGGTGCAGTTCAGCTCCGCGTATCCAGCCCCCTGTTCCCGGGCCCAGTTCAGCAGCGTCCGGGCGCAGGCTGTGCCCATTCCGCCGCCCCGGTGCTCCGGCAGCACGCAGAACTCCAGAATGAAGCATTTGCCGTCCTCGCCGGTGAACACCGCCGCCAGGGCAAAGCCCACATCCTGCCCGTTCCGGGAAAACACCAGCCAATGGACCGGATGGACCGGCCGGGTGTGAAGGCTCTCCATGGTCCGGCGGTAGTCGTCTCCCAGAAAATACGGCCGGTCCTCGTCCTCCGGGTCCGGGAAAATATCCCGGCAGAAATAGGCCCGAAGCCGCTCCCAGAACAGGGACCGTTCCTCCTCCGTGACGGCCTCGTGGATGACAATGTTTTCTATCATATACTTTTCCTCCATTATATTGCGCCAAATGACGCGATTTACGGGAGGGTCAGCAGCTGCGGCCCCTCCCCGGCCGCACGATATGATCCATCATGAAGCATTCCTCCTTTTCCATAGTTATTCCCGTAGGATATCGGGCGGACAGAGTCGTCCGCCCCTACAGGTCTAAATGCATGGGCTGGGACTCTGCCCCACCCCTGTGCGCAAAAAACTCCCTCTGCGGTAAACGCAGAGGGAGTTCCTTCCTGTAACTTGCGAGGCCCTTACGGAGTAAAAAAACTTACTCGGTGACGAAGGGCAGCAGAGCGATCTGACGGGCCCGCTTGATAGCCTCGGTCAGCTGACGCTGATGCATGGCGCAGGTGCCGGTGGTCCTGCGGGGCAGGATCTTGGACCGCTCGGAAATGAAGCGGCGCAGCTTGGCGGCATCCTTGTAATCGATATACTCGCACTTGTCAACGCAGAACTGGCAAACCTTCTTGCGCTTGCGGCCGGCGCCCCGGGGGGCTCTATTTTCGCGTTCCATAGCCATGGAAGAATTCCTCCTTTATAGAATTAGGTGTACCTGGGGTACTCAGAACGGCAGGTCGCCGTCCTCCTCGTCGATTTCGGCAAAGTCGGAGCTGCCGCCCACGGGAGCGGAATAGCCGCCGGTGGGTGCGCTGTAAGCAGGGGGAGCGGAGAAATTACCGCCGGTGGGAGCACCGTCCCGCTTGGAATCGCCGAAATAGACGTTGTCGGCAATCACCTCCGCACTTCTGCGGTTGTTGCCTTCGCGGTCTTTCCAGTCACGGATCTGAAGCCGGCCCTCCACCACGGCCATACGGCCCTTGGTGAAGTATTTGGCCACGAACTCGGCCGTGCTGCGCCAGGCCACCACATCGATGAAATCGGTCTCCTTCTCGCCGCTCTGGGACTTGAAGTCCCGGTCCACGGCCAGGGAGAAGCTGGTGACGGCGGTACCGCTCTGGGTACGGCGCAGCTCAGGGTCCCGGGTCAGACGACCCATGATGAAAATCTTGTTGAGCATAAAACTGCCTCCCTTATTCGCCCTTGCAGACGATCATGGAACGCATGATGCCCTCGGTAATGCCCAGGATACGATCCAGTTCCTTGGGGAATTCCGGGCCGCTGGTGAAGCTCATCAGCACATAGTAGCCTTCGGTCTTGTAGTCGATGGCGTAAGCAAGACGGCGCTTGCCCCACTCGTCCACGACCACGTCGGAGCCGTTCTGCTCGGCCAGGGTCTGGAACTTTGCCACGGTAGCGGCAATAGCCTCCTCACTCTGTGCCGGGTCAATGATGTAAACGACCTCGTAGTTGGCGGAAATCTTAGCCATACTTTTGCACCTCCTTTTGGACTTATGGCCCTCACCTTCTGTGAGAGCAAGGATATATCCGCATACGCAGACTCATATATTATACCGGTTTTCCCGGAAAAGTCAAGGTTTTTCCGGTTGTTTTTCCCGATTATTTTGCAGGGCCGGCCCCTACGGATCAGCTTATCCGTAGGGGCCGATGGTCACATCGGTATAGTACCAGTGCAGGATATCCTGCCAGGTTTTGCCCTCTGCCGCCAGCTGGTTGGCCCCGTATTGGCTCATGCCCACACCGTGGCCGAAGCCGGTGACGTGAAACGTCACCCTGTCCGCCGTGGCCTCCGCAGTAAAGCACGCCGACCGCAGACCGTACAGGCTGCGGACCTCGGTCCCCTCCACGGTGACGCCGCCGATGGTCACGGTCTCCACCCGGCCGGAGGCATTTTCCGTCCGGCCTGTGATCCAGGTTTCCGGCGCCCCGGCAAAGGAGGCCTCCGGGTGAGCCGCCAGAAACGTCTGCTGGAACTCCGCCGCCGGCAGCTCCCTGACGCTGTAGTAATTGGGCACAGAGCCTTCCCCTTCGGGGCTTTTCACGCTGTGCAGATACGGCAGGGTGGACACCCACACGTCTCCGGAGTTGGCGGTGACTCCGGCGGAGGAGGAGTGAAACGCCGCCAGAATGGGCTGTCCGTTGTACAGGATCACCTGTCCGTCGGTGTCCCGGACGGCCTGCTGGACCTTGGCCTCGTATTCGGCGGCGTGCTCGCCCCATTTTTCCGCCGCCGCCTGGGCGGAGGTGTAGGCATTGCAGCAGTGATAATCCATGCACACATCGGCATCCGGGTGCTCCGCCTTGCGGCCGGAGGCCATGTGGTAACGGATAAAGGTCCGCTCCGCCACGGCCTGGGCGTCCAGGGCCTGCTGGTGGAAGGAGGCAGGCATTTCTCCCCGGACCACCCCGGGCAGATACTCCGCCATGGTCATCTCCACCACCTGCTCCCCGTCCCACACCCGCAGCAGAACCGCCCCGTCGGCGGCGCTTTGTCCCGGGACTGTCCCGGTTTGTCCCGGGTCAGCATCCGGGACAGGCCGGGATGTCCCGGTGTCCTTCCCGGCGCCCAGCAGAGCCCCGCCAAACAGCAGCACCGTCAGCAAAAATCCCGCCGCCCAGTAACGCATGTCCATCCCCCCTTCGTTTGGTGGCAGTCTATGCGGAGGCGGACGGCGGCAGAACCAAAAAAATCTCCCCGGCGGAAAACCGCCGGGGAGAGCCGCTATCATCTGTTATCCGAAGCTGCGGTTGGACCGGAGGACTACCTCCACGTCGAACTGCTGGCCGTCCCGCAGGATGGTCAGGGTCACGGTATCGCCGATGACGTGGCTGCGCCGGACCGTCAGCAGGTCGCTGGTGACGGAAATGGACTGGCCATCCGCCGCCAGGATCACATCGCCGGCCTGGATGCCGGCGTCGGCGGCGCCGGAGCCGCCGGACACCTCCACCACCTGGACCTGGGTGCCGCCTCCATCCTTTTCCACGGTGGTGACGGTGATGCCCAGGGAGGGAGCGCCCCGGTAGCTGCCAGTGGCAATGATGTCGTTGACCACGAAGCTGACGGAGCTGATGGGCAGAGCAAAGCCCAGGCCCTCCACGGTGGCCTCGGTATCGTCTGTGGTGCTCATTTTCAGGGTGTTGATGCCGATGACCTGGCCATAGGCGTTGATGAGGGGGCCGCCGGAGTTGCCGTTGTTCAGGGCGGCGTTGGTTTGCAGCAGGGTCATGGACTTGCCGTCTACCTCCACCGCCCGGTTGATGGCGGAGATGATGCCGTTGGTCATGGTGCCCCGCAGCTCCACGCCCAGGGGGTTGCCGATGGCGTAGGCCGTGTCGCCCACCTGCACCAGGTCGGAGTTGCCGAATTCCGCGGCAGGCAGCGGATTCTGGGGATCGGCCTTCAGAACGGCCAGGTCCTCCTCCTCGTCATAGCCCACCAGCTTCACGTCGTAGGTGACCCCGGTGTCCAGGGCCACCCAGCAGCTTTTGCCGCCGGAGATCACGTGGGCATTGGTGATGATGTACCCGTCGGAGGTCATGATGACGCCGGTGCCGATGGAGGCGCCGTCTGCCTGCTCGGACACCACGGTGACCACAGAGGGATTCACCTTGGCATATACCTCCTGAGCCGTCAGGGGCTGGCCCTGGGGGTCCTGGCAGGTCAGGCGCACGCCCTTATCCCCCTGGATGCGGGGGATGGTGGTGGCCTTGCTGCCGAAAATGTCCACAATGCTGCTGGGGTTGTCGCCGTCGCCGTCGGGCAGGGGCCGCTGCTGGCCGCCGCGCCCGGCGAAGATCGCCGTCAGCACCACCGCCGCCACGGTCACTGCCACCACCGCCAGGGAGATCCACAGCCACAGGCGGCTGCGGCGCTTTTCCTTTTTGGCGGCCTGCTTCCAGACGCTCTGGGGCATGGGGGTGCGCTGGACATAGTAATTGACCACCTCCCGGCCCTCAGGCTCCTTGGGGGTATACCAGGAGACGATCTCCTCCGGCTCCTCCCATTCCGGATTATCCGCCGGGGCAGGACTCTCCTGGGGGACTGCCGGGGTCTCCGCCGGAGTCTCGGGGTCCTGGGGCCGGATTTCGGGGTCCTGGGGCCGGATCGGGTTGTTTTCGTCAAACATAGCAATGGTTCCTCTCATGTATTCCGCATGGGGTGGGCCAGCTGAACGGTGAAGCTGAAGGAGGTGACGCCGTTTTCGCTGGTAACGGAAATTTTCTCTTTGTGCTGGGACAGGATGGTCTTGACCACATACAGGCCCAGGCCGTAGCCGTCCTTGTCCTCGCTGCGGGATTTATCGGACTTGTGGAAGCGCTCGAACAGCAGGGGGATCTCATCCGGGGGGATGGTGTGGCCGGTGTTGCGCACCGTTACCACCGCCTTGTCGCCGCCGGTCTCCGTCAGCCCCAGGTACAGGGTGGAGCCCGGGGCCGCGAACTTGGTGGCGTTTTCCAGCAGGTTATAGATCACCTGGGTAATCAGGTCGTTGACTCCCTGGACCATGACGGAATCCTCCGGAATGTCCGCCTCCACGTCCAGGCCTCGGTCCGTGATCTTCTGCTCCATGGACAGCAGGGCCAGGCGCATGCTCTCGCACAGGTCGAAGTCCTCCTTCTTCATGTCCTGCTGGGACTGGATGCGGGAGATATCCAGCATCCGCCGCACCAGGCGGCTGAGACGGCGGCTCTCGTCGGAGATGATCTGGAGATACTTTTTCTCCTTCTCCGGGGGAATGGTTCCGTCCAGGATGCCGTCGGTATACCCGGCAATGGTGGTCATGGGGGTTTTCAGCTCGTGGGAGATGTTGGCAATGAAGTCGCTGCGCTGGCGCTCCGTCTCCGCCAGGGAGTCGGCCATGTTGTTGAACGACGCCGCCAGCTCGCCGATCTCATCGTTGCGGCCGGTGTCCTGCATGCGGACATCGAAATTCCCGGCGGCATAAGCCCGGGTGGCCCGGGCCATTTCCCGGATGGGCTGGATCTGGCGCATGGAGGTCAGGGAGCTGGCCACGAAGGAAATCAGCAGGATGATGGCCGACGTCATGAAGAACAGGCCGATGAAGGAGCGCCACATGCTCATCAGGGACCGGGCGTCCATCACCGCCAGCACCATGCCCACGGTGCTGCCGTCCTCCCGGGTCACGGGGACGCCCACCACAAACTGCTTCAGATCATATGCGCCGCCGATGCTGCTGCGGCCCTGGTAAAAGCCCTGATCGCCCAGGATGGCGTCCTGGATATCCTGGGGCACGGACACCACCTTGCCCCCCAGGCGCTGGTCGGAGGTCAGCAGGGCGTATCCCTCCTGGTTGCACAGAAGAAAGTCCGCCTTGGTAAGGCCGGCGGCCAGAGCCACCAGGTTTTGCAGACTGGGGCTCTGGGTCTGGCCGTTGGAGGCCAGATAGTCCCCGGACATGTTGGCAATAAGCTCCGCATGCTGGCGCATCTCGCTGCGGCGCTCGGCCACGGTGTCGTTATAGCTCAGGCCGTAAAACGACACGCCCAGCAGCAGCAGCGTCAGCAGCACCATCCCGGCCGTCAGCAGAAACTGCTGCCAGTACAGACTGTCGAACCGCCGCCGGAACTGGAAAATCTTTTCCTGGCTCATTTTACCTCGAACTTATAGCCCACGCCCCACACGGTTTTCAGGGCCCACTGGTCGGACACGTTCTCCACCTTTTCCCGCAGGCGCTTGATGTGGACGTCCACGGTGCGGGAGTCGCCGAAGTAGTCAAAGCCCCACACCTCGTCCAGCAGCTGGTTGCGGGTGTATACCCGGTTGGGGGTGGAGGCCAGGTGATACAGCAGCTCCAGCTCCTTGGGAGGCGTGTCGATCTTCTTGCCGTCTACCAGCAGCTCGTAGCTGTCCAGGTCGATGACCAGCTTGTCGAACACCAGGCGCTTTTTCGTGTCATCGGGGATCTCGCTGCGGCGGAGCACCGCGTTGATGCGGGCCATGAGCTCCTTCATCTCGAAGGGCTTCACCAGATAGTCGTCCGCGCCCATTTCCAGGCCGGTGATCCGGTCGTTGACCTCGCTTTTGGCGGTGAGCATGATGATGGGGGTCTTGGCCTTTTCCCGGATGTAGGCGCACACGGCCCAGCCGTCCATCACCGGCAGCATGATATCCAGCAGCACCATGTCCGGGGCCTGCTTGTCGAATTCCTCCACGGCCTTGCCGCCGTCATAGGCGCTTCGGACCTCGAAGCCCTCTTTTTCCAGGTACATGCGGATCAGGTCGGAGATGTTGCGGTCATCCTCCACCACCAGAATGTTGCGTGCCATGCGCTCAGCCTCCCACTTGTGAGTATCGTTGATGCTTTCCTCTATTATACCGCCCCGGACGGGGCTTTCCTGAACTTTCTGTAAATTCAGGGGCTTTGATGGTTCAGTATACCACATTTTCCCGGGGTTGTATAGTCAGCTTGCCAAAAAAGAGCGGCAGCCTTTTTTGATAAGCTGAGGTCCCCCGGCTTTCCGCCGGGGGACCTGGGAGGGGCTTATGCGTCGCTCTTGCGCTTGGTCTTGCCGTAGCCATAGCCGTAGCCATAGCCGTAGCCGTAACCATAGCCGTATCCGTAGCCATAGCCGGAGGCGGAGCCCCGGACATTGGTGGCACAGTTGAACACGAAGCCAACCATTCGGGAATCGGCCCCGGCCAGGGCCTGGACCCCCTCGAAGATCTGGGTAGTGGCGGCAAAATCCTCGCGGATCACGTAGATGACCCGATCCACATGGCGGCTCAGGGCCAGGGCGTCGGCCATCATGGCACAGGGCGGGGTATCCAGCACGATGTAATCAAACATGGGGCGCAGCGTGTTCATCAGCGCCTCCAGCTTGTCGTATTGCAGCAGGTTCATGGGGGTGTGGATGGGCTCGCTGCCGGCAAAGACGTACAGGGACGTGTCCTCATAGCGCAGGAAGTGCACCTGGCCCAGGCTGCCGGACAGGCACTGGCCCAGGCCGTCGGAGGGCTTGGTCAGGCCCAGCAGGGCCTTGTCGCTGGGGCCCCGGAGGTCGCCGTCGATGAGCAGGACCTTCTTCCCCTCCCGGGCCAGGGACAGGGCCAGGTTCACGGACACGGAGCTCTTGCCCTCGGAGGGGATGGAGCTGGTGATCATGATGATCTTGTCCTGGGGCTTCAGCTGCCGCAGCAGCTTCAGCCGCAGCAGACGATATGCCTCGCAGAAGGCGCTGTCGGTCTGCATATGGGTGATGAGCAGCCCCTGCTGGGGGCCGCTTTTGCGGCGCTTGGGCGCCGTGCGGGGAATGGAGGCCAGGCACGGCAGGCTCACCAGGCGCTTGACGTCGCCGGTGGAGGACACCGTCCGCCGCAGAGCGGCGGCAATGATCAGGACCGCCAGGTCCAGCACCAGGCCCAGGAATGCGCCCTTGACGGCGCTGCGGACCCAGGGATCGCTGTTGTACGGTGCGTCGGGCAGGGAGGGCTCCTGGTTCACCACCAGCTGCGTCTCGCCCAGCACCAGGCGGTTCACCTGGGGATATACGTCGATGACGGCCCGGAGGATGTCGTAGGCATCCTGGGCGCCGGGGCTTTCCACCGTCAGGACGAAGAAGCTGGTATCCGGAATGGGCGAGGCGGAGATGCTGCCGTTGATGGAGGCGGTCCCCAGCCGCTGGCGCAGCAGCTCCTGCATCCGGTCGGAGGACAGAAGATAGGGGAAGGTATCCGTCACCTGCTGGGCGGCGGATTTGTTGTAATACTGGCTGTAGCTGGACACATCGGTGCCTCCGATAAAGCTCAGGCTCACGGAGAACACCGCCTCGGACCGGTACATGGGACGGAAGGTGCGGTGGGCCCGCCACCCCATCACGGCGGCGCACAGCACGATCAGCGCCAGGCACACGGGCCACAGCCGCCGCAGGGCCCGGAGCATCCGCCGCAGCAGGACGGACAGGTCGATGGCCTGCTCTTCGTTATTGGTATGGGTCGTATGTTCCATAGTGCGCCTCACTGCTGCTTCTGGCCGGAGCGGTGCCCGTAGCCGTATTTGTCGTATTTCTTGCCGTAGCCATAGCCATAATAACCGTAGCCATAGCCGTATCCGGCGGAGTAAGCGGTCAGGTGGGACATATCGTTGAGGATGCAGCCCAAAAACTCTGCCTTACCGGCCCGCAGAGCGTCGATGGCGTCGTTGATCTCCGGCGCGGGGACGGTGTCCTGCCGCACCACCAGCACCGACGCGTCGGACAGGTCCGACAGCAGCTCACTGTCGGAGAAGAAGCCCAGGGGAGGGGAGTCGATGATGACGTAGTCGTAGCGCTCCCGGGCCAGGGCCACCACCTTGGCCAGCTGGGCCGAGGCCAGCAGCTCGATGACGTCGGTATAGGACTTGGTGCTCAGCAGGGAGTGCAGCCCTGTAGCGGGGTCCGTGACGACGGCGGAGAGGATCTTCTCCGGGGCGGCGGACTCCGTCAGCAGGGTGCCCAGCTCGTTTTTCTGCTTCACGGACAGGCCCAGCATCTCGCTTTGCACCGGGCGGCGCAGGTCCAGGTCGATGAACAGCACGCTCACCCCCCGGGAGGCCAGGGAGATGGCGGTGTTGGCGGCCAGGGTGGATTTGCCCTCTGCCGCGGACACGCTGGAAAACAGGAATACCCGGCGGCCCTTGGCGTGCTCATGCTGGAACTTTTCGGCGATGCGGTGGATGGACTCGGTAAAGGCAAAGCTGATGGCCGGGGACGAGATATTCAGGTTCCGGCGCAGGCGCTTGCCGCCCCGGCGGGACCGCCGCTCCCGGCGGTCGTCCATCCAGCCCAGGAGCTTCCGGGTCCGGCGGCCCTCGTGGGGCACGGTGGAGATGAGCTTGGCGTCCAGGTCGCTGCGGGCGCCCTCCTGGGTCTGGACCGTGCCGCTGGTGACGCTGGCCCACGCCACGGCGGCGGCGGTGAGTCCCGCGCCGATCACGCCGGCCAGCAGGCAGATCTTCGGCACGTTATAGCTGCGGGACGGCGCCACAGACAGGGTGGGGGCGTTGAGCTGGCTCAGCACCGCCGTGGACGATACGTGGGCGGACAGGGTGCCATAGTTGTCGGACACCGCCTTCAGCAGCACCAGCGCCTGGCGGGGCGTGTCGGCGGTGACGGTGACGCGGATCAGGTTCGTCTCGCCCAGCTGTTGGGCGGATACGGTGCCGTCCAGAGGCATGCCCAGATTCTGCTCCATGGTCTGGCGCAGGACCCGGCTCTGCAGCAGCTGGGAATAGGACGCGGCCATGTCGGCGGCAGCGGTGATATTCGTATAGTACAGGGTGCTGGCCCGGGCGGTGACGGCAAAGGTGGTGGAGCTGGTATACTGCCGGGTCACGAAGCACGAGAGCACGATCCACGCCGCCATAGCGCAGGCAGCCGCTGCCAGCAGCAGCATCCACAGCTGCCGCAGCAGGGTCCGCACCAGGCAGTAGGGCTCGATATGGGACCACTGAAGGCCCCGGTTTTTTTCATCCATGGCATTCTCTCCTTATTCCACCACCACCGTCAGATAGACGGTGTAGCTCTGGCCCTGGGCGGCGACGGTATAGCCCACATAGTACACCCCGGGGACCGATGTGTTCACCGGATCGTCCACGGATACCTGGGAGGCAGCCAGGGTGGACCCGTCCGGGGCCACCACGCTGTCGATGTATCCGGCGGCGTTAAAGGACGCGCCCTGGGGCAAATAAATCAGGTAATCCTTCAGCCAGATCAGCTGGGTCTCGCCGGTGGTAATGACCACCTTCAGCGGCAGCACCACCGGTTCGCCCAGACGGCTGTCCACCTGGGCGGTGACGTTGTAGACGCCGGGCTGGCTGTTGACAATGTTCTGAGAGGTGATGCGGATGGTCTTGCTGATGTCGCCGTCCAGCACGTCGGAGGCGGTGAGCCGGTCCAGCAGGGTCACCGTCTGGCCCAGGGGATACACCAGGGGCCGGGACAGCGCAAAGCGGGGGGCCTGGTAGTCCGTGTAGCGGACGGTGCGGGTGACGGTGGCCATGTTGTTGGCGGAGTCGAACACGATATAGGTCACCTGGGCGCTGCTGTCGGCCAGGGCCGGGGTCACGCCCTTGATAAGGATCTGGTCCGTCAGGTCACCGTCCCGGTCGTCGGAGGCCATGACGCCCTGCAAAAGGGCATCCTCCCCGGCGGTGACGCTGACGTCGATGGAGTCGCTGGAGCAGGTGATCACCGGGGGCGTGGTATCCACGGTGACGCGGCGATAGATGCGCAGGCCGCAGAAGGCCAGCAGCACCAGGATAAACAGCGCAATGACCACGCGCTGCATTTTGCGGATGGCTCTCATAGCTCGTCCTCCCTTGGAGAAGAAATAGGCCGGTCCGCCCCCACCATGGGGCGGTCCTCTAAAATACGGCGGGGGTTCCCGTCCAGCAGCAGCCGGGGGCAGTCCGGGGAAAAATCATCGGCCAGCGTGCTGCGCAGCAGGCCCATATGGGTGGTGCGGACGGTGGGGCGGTGGGCATCGCTGGCGGCGGCGTGGGCCAGCCCGTGCTCCAGCAGCCACAGGGCGGTATCCTGTGCCCGGCGGCCCAGACGGCCCAGAACGCTGCCCTTGTTCAGCTGGATGACAATGCCCCGCCGGAACCAGCCCTCAAGCCGCGCGGGGTCGCGCTGGACGGCATTGTACCGCTCCGGATGGGCGGCCACGGGAACCAGGCCCCGGTGGCGGATGTCCCGGAAGCACTGCTCCATAAACTCCGCGGACTCGTCAAAATAAAATTCCACCAGCAAATACCGGCTCCCGCCCAGGGTCTGGAGCTGCCGCTGGTCCAGCAGCCGGGGCAGCTCCGGAGTGCAGAACACCTCGGCCCCCGGGTGAATGCGCAGGGGGATGCCCTCCGCGTCCAGGGCCTGCTGCAGCCGGGAGAAGGCCGCGCGCAGGGAGGCGGAGCGGTAATTCTTGGGCCCGTTCCCCGGCAGATTGCAATGGGGCGTGGCGATGATGTCCGTGACGCCGGAATCCGCCGCCATCCGGGCCATCTCCAGCGAGTCCTCCATGGACGGGGCCCCATCATCCACCCCCGGCAGAATGTGACAATGGATATCCACCATATCCGGTCCCTCCCCTCCTGCAAAAGCACAATACGCGAAATTATAATCAAGTATAGCACATTCCCCCCGGGTTTTCAAGTCGAAGAAGGGCGAATCCCGTCTGAGGCGCATTGCGCGTTTTCCCTATTGACAAAGGCAATCACTTCTGCTAATATAAGAAATTACAGAGCACCCCACAAGTTCATACCTTATCAAGAGTGGTTGAGGGATCGGCCCGATGAAACCACGGCAACCTGCAAGGCAAGGTGCCAAATCCGACGTATGCTGAGCGCGGAAGTGATATCCCCGCGTTCGTCCTTCGACAGATGAGGAGCAATTTTCACGCACGATCCGTCGAATGGCGGAGCGTGTTTTTTCATGCTCCGGGTCGGTGGGGGATTCTGAAAAATCTATTCATAAAGGAGCACGAAAATCATGGCAAGACGACTGTTTACCTCCGAATCCGTTACCGAGGGGCATCCCGACAAGATCTGCGACCAGATCAGCGACGCCGTTCTGGACGCCATTCTGGAGAAGGATCCCAATGGCCGCGTGGCCTGCGAGACCTGCGCCTCCACGGGGCTGATCCACATCATGGGCGAGATCACCACCAACTGCTATGTGGACATCCCCAAAATTGCGCGGCAGGTGGTGCTGGACATCGGCTATGACCGGGCCAAGTATGGCTTCGACGGCCATACCTGCGCCGTGATCACCAACATCGACGAGCAGTCCGGCGATATTGCCCTGGGCGTGGACAAGAGCCTGGAGGCCAAGGAGGCCGCCGACAGCCAGCTGGACAACGGCGCCGGCGACCAGGGCATGATGTTCGGCTACGCCTGTGACGAGACCCCGGAGCTGATGCCCCTGGCCATTTCCCTGGCCCAGAAGATGGCCATGCGCCTGACCCAGGTCCGCAAGCAGGGCCTGGTGGACTATCTGCGCCCTGACGGCAAAACCCAGGTCACCGTGGAGTATGACGAAAACGGCACTCCCGTTCGGGTGGACACTGTGGTGGTCTCCACCCAGCATGCCGCCGAGGCTACCCTGGACCAGATCCGCCGGGATATGATCGAGCTGGTCATCAAGCCCACCGTGCCCGCGGAGCTGCTGGACGAGAATACCAAGTTCTATGTGAACCCCACCGGCCGCTTCGTCATCGGCGGCCCCCAGGCCGACAGCGGCCTCACCGGCCGGAAGATCATCGTGGATACCTACGGCGGCAGCGCCCCCCACGGCGGCGGCGCCTTCTCCGGCAAGGACCCCACCAAGGTGGACCGGTCCGCCGCCTACGCCGCCCGCTGGGTGGCCAAGAACGTGGTGGCCGCCGGCCTTGCCCGCCGCTGCCAGGTGCAGCTGGCCTACGCCATCGGCGTGGCCCGGCCCGTCAGCGTGCTGGTGGAGACCTTCGGCACCGGCGTGGTGTCCGACGAGGCTCTGGAGCAGGCCGTGGAGCAGGTGTTTGACCTGCGGCCCACCGCCATCATCCGGGATCTGGACCTGCGCCGTCCCATCTATCGCCAACTGGCGGCCTACGGACACATGGGCCGGGAGGACCTGGGCGTTACCTGGGAGCGCACCGACCGGGTGGACCAGCTGAAGGCCGCCCTGAACGTAAAATAATCGGGATAAACAGGCTGGCGAACCCGAAGCCGTAATTCCCCGTGTTCTTCATCGGGGATCGCCGAGATGCCATGTCCCGTGTTATTCTCTTGGCCATGAGGGATATGGTCTCGTTTCCGGATAAGCTGGTGCGGCAGCTCAGCTTTATCACATGAGACCATATCCCTCATAGCTTTTTATTCACTTGTCCAATATGTATTGTGCACATAAATGACCGCAGCGAGAAAAAGCTTTGCTTTTCTCCCCTCGCCGTGGTATAATGACAGAAGCTGAATATCCGGGTATAGCGAAGCTGGTATCGCGCCTGGTTTGGGAGTGCGTAGACCCTATCCATGCGCGGCTTGGACAAAAGCCCGGAATGCCTTGCGGCACGGGCGATAGCGGGTTTTCCTCCGGTTGCAGAAAACGGTGCAAAAGCGGCTTTGACCACATAAATGACCACAGATAGAAAAATCTTTGATTTTCTCCCTCGCCGTGGTATCATGGCAGAAAAGTGAATAACCGGGTGTAGTTCAGCTGATAGAACGCGTGGTTTGGGAGTGCCGTGGCGGTATCCGGAACAGGGCAAGGCGAAACGCCGCAAAGCCTTGCAGCACCTGCGTTTGTGGGATTTCCCCTGATTGCCGAAAGCGGCACAAAAGCGGCTTTGACCACATAAATGACCACAGACAGAAAAATCTTTATTTTTACCCCTCGCCGTGGTATCATGGAAAAAACTGAATATCCGGGTATAGCGAAGTTGGTATCGCGCCTGGTTTGGGACCAGGAGACCGTGCGTTCGAGCCGCACTACTCGGACCAAAGCCCCCAGGAGCGCGTCGCACCTGGGGTCTTTTCCTTGTTTATTGCGGCGCAGAATTTTTCTATAGATTGCTACCAGCATTCTGCAGTGTTGCAGTCTTGTAATTCTGTGAAATATGAAATATAATTAATGTGATTTGTTGTGCGATTTGTTCGCGCATTTATATATATTACACAGAGGGAATGGCCATTAAAACATGGATAACAAGCTGACTGGTTCTTTTTACACCCCACAGAAACTAATTGAATACATGGCAAAGTATATTTCTGGGCGAATTACTCCCCGGAGTATTCTGGAGCCATCTGCGGGAGATGGACGATTTGTTCCAGCCATTTCCATTTTCGACTGTCCTATTACCGCTGTAGAGCTTTACAAAGAAAAGGCAGATGCCTTACACATGCATTGTGGTGAGAAATGCGAGAT